>Ga0213828_1000665_pt1 | contig 32193 bp, 33 predicted proteins | sample MC6MC0897MG_FD_180664 | JGI IMG/M metagenome (GOLD analysis project Ga0213828, IMG submission 180664) | Enriched soil aggregate microbial communities from Iowa State University, Ames, United States - MC6-MC0897-MG | ecosystem: Environmental > Terrestrial > Soil > Unclassified | place: USA: Iowa... | reverse complement strand
TGCAACTACTTCGTAGTTCGGATGAATATTTGCTTTCATGGTCACTTCCTCGAGCTGCGTGCCGCCACCCAACACCAATTGTTGAATACCGCACGTAATTAGGCGGCGAATAATACCAGAGCCCAGCTTCAGCGCAAGTTGTCGCTTGCACCGACTGTCGTCTGCTAGGCTCGCCAGTCTTTGAAACGCCCTTGCGAGACCTTCCGCGTGTCCGATGTCATCCTGCGCCTTGCCCTGCCCTCCCCGCTGCGTCGCCTTTTCGACTACAGGGCACCGGCGAGCATGGCGCGCCAGCCCCTCACGCCCGGCATGCGCATTCGCGTGCCCTTCGGGCGCCGCGAGATGATCGGGGTGCTGGTGGAAGTGTGCGACCAGAGCGAAGTGCCCGCCGACAAGCTCAAACCGGCCACCGCACTGCTGGACCCGGTGTCGCCGCTGCCACCCGCCTTGTTCAAGCTGTGCTTATGGACCGCCCAGTACTACCAGCACAGCCTGGGCGACACCCTGAACTGGGCGTTGCCGACCTTGCTGCGCCAGGGTGAACCGGCAGAGATGCGCCAGGAACGGTTCTGGCATGTGGCCGCTGATGCCCGCCACGATGACCCGCGTATCGCCCGCGCCCCACGCCAGCGCGATGCGCTGAAGACTCTGGCGCAGCATCCACACGGCGTGGCGCACAGCCTTCTGGGCAAGCTCAACCTGAACAAGGACAGCCTCGACCTGCTGCTGGCCAAGGAACTGGTCACGGTCGAAGTTCGCCGCCACTTGCCGACCCCGCGCCACGAGCACTGGCTGGCGCAGCCCGAACTGCCGCTCAATGAAGAACAGCGCAACGCCTTCGACGCGGTATGCACGGGGTTCGGCAGTTTCAATGCCTTCCTTCTGGCCGGGGTGACCGGCAGCGGCAAGACCGAGGTCTACCTGCAGCTGATCCGCGAAACACTCGAGGCCGGTAAGCAGGCACTGGTACTGATCCCGGAAATCAACCTGGGCCCGCAGACCCTCGCGCGCTTCGAGCAGCGCTTCAACGCCCGCATTGCCTTGTTGCACTCGGCCGTCGGCGACCGCGAACGCTTGGATGCCTGGCTGGCCGCCCGTGATGGCGAGGCAGACATCATCATCGGTACCCGCTCGGCGCTGTTCACGCCGATGAAAAACCCCGGCCTGATCATCATCGACGAAGAACACGACGGCTCTTATAAGCAGCAGGAAGGCCTGCGCTACCACGCCCGCGACCTGGCCTTGGTGCGCGCCCACCAGGAGAACATCCCGATCCTGCTCGGCTCGGCCACGCCTTCGCTGGAGACCCTGCACAACGCCCAGACCGGCCGTTACACCTTGCTACGCATGAACCACCGCGCCGGCGGCGCCCGCCCGCCGCGCATGCTGCGCCTGGATGTGAAAAGCCTGCCACTGGACAGCGGCATCAGCGGCCCGTTGCAGCAGGCCATCCGCCAAACCCTGGAAGCGGGCCAGCAAGTGCTGGTGTTCCTCAACCGCCGCGGCTTTGCCCCGACGTTGCTGTGCCACGATTGCGGCTGGTTGTCCGAATGCCCTCGCTGCGATGCACGCATGACCGTGCACCAACGTTCCGGCGTGCTGCGCTGCCACCACTGCGGCTATGACGAACGCCTGCCGCACCAGTGCCCGCAGTGCAACCACGTCGACCTGCGCCCGGTGGGCGCGGGCACCGAACGGGCCGAAGAGCGCCTCAAGGTGCTGTTCCCGGACTACCCGATCCTGCGCGTAGACCGTGACAGCACGGCGCGCAAAGACGCCATGCACAACCTGTTCGGCACCATCCAGCGCGGCCAGCCGAGCATCCTGGTGGGCACCCAGATGCTCGCCAAGGGGCACCACTTCCCACGGGTGACCCTGGTGGCCATCCTTGACGCCGACGGCGGGCTGTTCTCGGGCGATTTCCGCGCCAGCGAGCGCATGGCGCAATTGATCGTGCAGGTGGCCGGGCGCGCCGGGCGTGCAGAAGAGCCCGGCAAGGTCATCATCCAGACCCATCTGGCCGACCACCCGTTGCTGGTACAGCTGACCGAACAAGGCTATTTCGCCTTCGCCGAACAGGCCCTGGACGAGCGCCGCGCGGCCGGCCTGCCGCCCTTTTCGCACCTCGCCCTGCTGCGCGCCGAGGCGCACAAACCGGGCCAGGCCGAGGGTTTTCTCGACGAAGCCTGCAGCGCGGCAGAGCGCCTGGTGACCGAACAGCAGCTCCCAGGCATTGAACTGTTGGGCCCCGTACCGGCTCCGATGGAGCGCCGAGCGGGCCGCTTCCGCGCCCAACTGTTGATACAGGCCAATACCCGGGCACCTCTGCATCGACTGATCAGTGCCTGGTTGCTAGTGTTGGAGCAGATGCCGAGCGGCCGGCAGGTTCGCTGGTCCCTGGATGTGGACCCGGTAGACCTTTACTGACAGCCCGAACCTTGGCAAAGGTTGGCAACCCGCTCTCGGCAACGGATAATGCCCAGTTTTTCCACCTGCGCATCGAAGCGCTCCACCGCGCTTGCGGTCGAAAAGAGAACCCCATGAAAGACACCATTCGCCAGCTGATCCAGCAAGCCCTCACCCAACTCGTCACCGACGGTGTGCTGCCTGAAGGGCTGTCGCCGGCGATCCAGGTGGAAAACGCCCGGGACAAGACCCACGGCGATTTCGCCAGCAACATCGCGATGATGCTGGCCAAACCGGCCGGCATGAAGCCACGCGACCTGGCAGAAAAGCTGATCACCGCGCTGCCGGCCAGTGACGACATCAGCAAGGTCGAGATCGCCGGCCCGGGCTTCCTGAACTTCTTCCAGAACACCAGTGCCCTGGCCAACCGCCTGGACGCCGCCCTGGCCGACGACCACCTGGGTGTGCGCAAGGCCGGTGCCAGCGAGAAGGTGGTGATCGACCTGTCGGCACCCAACCTGGCCAAGGAGATGCACGTCGGCCACCTGCGCTCGACCATCATCGGCGACAGCGTCGCACGGGTACTGGAGTTTCTTGGCGACCAGGTCGTGCGCCAGAACCACGTGGGCGACTGGGGTACCCAGTTCGGCATGCTGATGGCCTACCTGCAGGAAAACCCGATCACCAGCGACGAGCTGTCGGACCTGGAGAACTTCTATCGTGCGGCGAAGAAGCGCTTCGATGAATCCGAAGAATTCGCCACCCGTGCCCGTGGCCTGGTGGTCAAGCTGCAAGCCGGTGACCCTGAGTGCCTGGCGCTGTGGACCCGCTTCAAGGACATTTCGCTGTCCCACTGCCAGAAAACCTACGAGCTGCTCAACGTCAAACTGACCATGGCCGACGTCATGGGCGAAAGCGCCTACAACGACGACCTGGCCAACGTGGTCGCCGACCTCAAGGCCAAGGGCCTGCTGGTCGAGGACCAGGGCGCGCAGTGCGTGTTCCTCGAAGAATTCAAGAACAGCGAAGGCGAGCCCCTGCCGGTGATCGTGCAGAAGGCCGACGGTGGCTACCTGTACGCCACCACTGACCTGGCGGCGGTGCGTTACCGCAGCAATGTGCTCAAGGCCGACCGCGCCCTGTACTTTGTCGACCAGCGCCAGGCCCTGCACTTCAACCAGGTGTTCGAAGTGGCGCGCCGCGCCGGCTTCGTCGGCCACCCGATGCAGATGGAGCACATGGGCTTCGGCACCATGAACGGCGCCGATGGCCGCCCGTTCAAGACCCGCGACGGCGGCACCGTGAAGCTGATCGACCTGCTCACCGAGGCCAAGGAGCGTGCGTACGCCCTGGTCAAGGAGAAGAACCCGAGCCTGTCCGAAGACGAACTGCGCCACATCGGTGAAGTGGTCGGCATCGGCGCGGTCAAGTATGCCGACCTGTCCAAGCACCGGACCAGCGACTACAGCTTCAACTTCGAGCTGATGCTCAACTTCGAAGGCAATACCGCGCCTTACCTGCTGTATGCCTACACCCGCGTGGCGGGCGTGTTCCGCAAGCTGGGCAAGGGCTTCGACGAGGTCGATGGCCAGATCGTGCTGCAGGCCGAGAAGGAACAGGACCTTGCCGCGCGCCTGGCGCAGTTTGGCGAAGTGCTCAACAGCGTGGCCGACAAGGGCACTCCGCACGTGCTGTGCAGCTACCTGTACGACCTGGCGGGCCTGTTCTCGAGCTTCTACGAGAACTGCCCGATCCTCGCTGCCGACACCCCAGAGCAGCAACAAAGCCGCCTGCGCCTGGCCGCACTGACCGGTCGCACCCTCAAGCAAGGTCTGGAACTGCTCGGCCTGGAAACCCTGGAGCGCATGTAAGTTGGCTGCCAAGAAAAAACCTGCTCCAAAGCGCGGCGCCAGCCGCCAACAGGCGCCGGCCAAACAGCCGATTCCCGGCTGGGTATGGCTGGCGGTCGGGCTGACCGTAGGCGCGTTCATCGTCTTTCTGATGAAGCTGGAACCGGGTGGCGGTGACATTACGCGCACCAAGCCGGAGCAGCAGAAACCGGAAAAGGCCGCCGAAGCCAGCAAGACCCCAGCGACCGCCCCGCAGCAGCCGGTGAAGCCGAAGTACGACTTCTACACCCTGCTGCCGGAGTCCGAAGTCATCGTGCCGCCGGAAGCGGTACCCGAGAAAACCCCACCGGTACCGGCCCAGCCGGTGACACCGGTTACCCCGGCGGAAGCGGCGAAGATCGACACGGCGCGGGCCCAGGCTGCACTGCTGGGCCAGACGCCACCCCCTGCACCGCCGGTGATCAAGCCAGCGGCGACCACCCAGTTCTTCCTGCAGGCCGGCTCGTTCCGCAAGCAGGCTGACGCCGACAAGGTCCGCGCGCAGATCATTCTGCTGGGCCAGTCGGTGAAGGTGGAGTCGGGCACGGTCAAGGACGAGACCTGGTACCGCGTGCTGGTCGGGCCGTTCAGCAATCGTGAACAGCTGACCGGGGCGCAGAAGCAGCTTGCCGGCGCTGGGTTCAGCAACCTGCTGTTGCAACAGCGCCAGACCCGCCAGTAACCAGAAGGCCTTGCCGCAGTGATGCGCCAAGGCCTTTTTCTTACCCTTTTTTCGTACGCTCAGCGCCGGTCGCTGTTGGCTTCGGAGATCTGGCTGTTCAGGGTCCAGAAGTCGTACAGCACGCCGACCAGGAACAGGCCACCGGTAAAGAAGTAGATGATCGCGGTGACCCATTTACCTTGGTACAGGCGATGCACGCCGAAGATGCCCAGGAACGTCAGCAGAATCCAGGCGATGTTGTAGTCGATTCGGCCAGCCCGGAAGCGCAAGTCAGCCTCGCGGTCCATCGCGGGAATCAGGAACAGGTCGATCAGCCAACCGATGCCCAACAAGCCCAGGGTGAAGAACCAAAGGGTGCCGGTGATCGGCTTGCCATAGTAGAAGCGGTGCGAGCCGGTGAAGCCAAAAATCCACAACAGGTAACCGATGACCTTGCTGTGGGTGTCGTGAAGCGGTTCACTCTGTTGATAACTGTTCATTCATAGCCCTCGTGGGTTATCCGAAAATTTTCTAAGAAAAAATGTGACTTTCTCGTTGCTGGCCGACGTATGGCACCCTGCCAATCGACCAACGGATCAAAAATTGATCAAAAAGCTGTTATAAAGTTGCGCGCCCAACACATAACTATTCATAAAGAGCTTCATCTATGCCGCCTTTACTCAAGACATGGCTGACCCTCTGTCTATTATTACCCTTGGCCGCCCACGCCACCAATCGTGAGCAACGTCTTCCCAATGGTTTCACCGGCTATACCACCAATGCCTCGGTGAAACACGCGCCGGCCAAGCACACCACGCTGCGCGCGCGCCCGAACAATGCCGCCAGCAGCCGCAGCGCGCCGGTGGCTGCCATGTCGCCGAAGCAGAGCAGCGATGTGCTCAGCCGCGCGGTCAATGTGCTCGGTACGCCCTATGTCTGGGGCGGCAGCAGCCCGAAGAAGGGCTTCGACTGCAGCGGGCTGGTCAAATACGCCTTCAACGACGTGGCCGACGTCGACCTGCCGCGCACCTCCAATGCCATGGCCCAAGGCCACGGCGTGAAGGTAGCCAAGGGCGACCTCAAGCCGGGTGATCTGATCTTCTTCAACATCAAGAGCCGCCGGGTGAACCACGTTGCCATCTACCTGGGCAACGATCGCTTCATCCATGCACCGCGCCGCGGCAAGCGGGTGAGCATCGACAACCTGAGCAAGCCTTACTGGCAGAAGCACTATGTCGTGGCCAAGCGCGTATTGCCGAAAGAGCAGCAACTGGCGTTGGCCAAGCGCTGATCAAGCTTTGTGTGAATGTGTAGGAGCGGCCTTGCGTCGCGAAAGGGCCGCAGCGCGGCCCCGACGATCTTTGATGCGAAGCTGAAAACCTGGGGCCGCGCTGCGGCCCTTTCGCGACGCAAGGCCGCTCCTACAAGGTTTCGGTCAATCCTTTAGCGTGCAGCTCACGCAACGCCGCCTCCATCGTCCGCATGCCCGCCGCGGCTCCCGACTGCATCACCGACTGCAACTGCGCCAGCCGCCCCTCACGGATCAGGTTACGCACCGCCGTGTTGGCCACCAGCACTTCCCGCGCCGCAACACGGCCGCCGCCCACGCGCTTGACCAGCACCTGCGCCACCACCACCCGCAACGACTCGGCCAGCATCGCCCGCACCAGTGGCTTTTCCTCGGCAGCAAAGACCTCGACCAATCGGTCGATGCTATTGATGGCCGAACGGGTGTGCACCGTCGCCAGCACCAGGTGCCCCGTCTCCGCCGCCCGCAACGCCAGGCGTATGGTCTGCAGATCACGCAACTCACCAATCACGATCACATCCGGGTCCTGACGCAGCGCACTGCGCAGCCCCTGAGCGAACCCGCCACAATGGCGGCCAATTTCGCGCTGATTGACCAGGCTGCGCTGGCTGCTGTGGATAACTTCGATAGGGTCTTCCAGCGTGATGATATGCACAGGCCGTTCGCGGTTGAGTTGATCGAGCAGCGCCGCCAAGGTGCTGGACTTGCCGCTGCCGGTTGGCCCGCCCACCAGAACCAGGCCATCGGCACACTGCGCAACAGCTAGAAACACTTCGCCCAGGTCGAGTTCATCGAGCGTCGCTATGCGTTTCGGGATCACGCGAAAGGTTGCCGCCAGGCCGTTCAACTGGCGAAACAGGTTCAGGCGAAAGCGGCCCAGCGCTGGCAGTTGCAACGCGACGTCCAGCTCATCACCCTGTGCCCATTGCTGGCACTGCTCATCCGCCAGCAAGGGTGTCATCGCATCGCTCAGGGCCGCCGACAGCAGTGGCGGCGCGTCCATGCGTTGCAGCTCGCCATCAAGGCGCAGCATCGGTACCTGGCCTACAGCCAGGTGCAGGTCCGAAGCCCCCGCTTCCACGGCACGGGCCAACAGGTCGGTCACATCCATGAGACTCCCCAAAGGCGATCAAGCAGGTAGAATGCCGCAGACCCTATCGCCGCCGGCATCGATCCATGTCCACCATAGCAGACAACCTATCCGCCCTCGCCGCCCGCATCGCCAGCGCCGCACAGGCCGCCGGGCGGGACCCGGCCAGCATCCAGTTGCTGGCGGTGAGCAAGACCAAGCCCGCCAGCGCTATCCGTGAAATCCACGCCGCAGGCGTGCGCGATGTCGGCGAGAACTACCTGCAGGAAGCGCTGACCAAGCAGCAGGCATTGGGCGACTTGCCCTTGATCTGGCACTTCATCGGCCCCATTCAGTCGAACAAGACCAAAGCCATTGCCGAGCATTTCGACTGGGTGCATTCCGTGGACCGCCTGAAGATCGCCCAACGCCTCTCGGCGCAGCGCCCTGCCGCACTGGGGCCGCTGAACATCTGCCTGCAGGTGAATGTCAGTGGCGAAGACAGCAAGTCCGGCTGCGCCCCTGCCGACCTTCCGGCATTGGCCAAGGCGGTTGCCAGCCTGCCCAATCTGCGCCTGCGTGGGCTGATGGCGATCCCTGAACCTAGCGATGAGCGTGCCGTGCAGGAGGCCGCGTTCGCCACCCTGCGCGAGCTTCAGCAAGGTCTGGACCTTGGCCTGGACACCTTGTCCATGGGCATGAGCCACGACCTGGAGGCGGCGATCGCCCAGGGAGCGACCTGGGTACGTATCGGCACCGCCCTGTTCGGCGCCCGCGATTACGGGCCCGTCTGATTCCATGCTTTACTCACTCTTTCCCACAAGGACCTGACATGAGCAAGACACGTATTGCCTTTATCGGCGCCGGCAACATGGCCGCCAGCCTGATCGGCGGCCTGCGTGCCCAGGGCCTGGAGGCTTCGCAGATCCGCGCCAGCGACCCGGGCGCCGAGACCCGCACCCGCATCCAGGCCGAGCACGGCATCGAAACCTTCGAAGACAACGCCCAGGCAATCGCCGGTGCCGACGTGATCGTGCTGGCGGTCAAGCCGCAGGTCATGAAGGACGTCTGCCAGGCCCTGCAAGCCCACCTGCAGGAAGGCCAACTGATCGTTTCCATCGCCGCCGGCATCACCTGCGCCAGCCTGCAAAGCTGGGTTGGCCCACGCCCGGTGGTGCGCTGCATGCCCAACACGCCAGCGTTGCTGCGCCAAGGCGTCAGCGGCCTGTATGCCACCGAGCAAGTCAGCACGGCACAACGCCAGCAGGCCGAGCAACTGCTGTCTGCCGTGGGCACCGCCCTGTGGCTTGATCAAGAGCAGCAACTGGACGCTGTGACCGCCGTTTCCGGCAGCGGCCCGGCGTACTTCTTCCTGTTGATCGAGGCCATGACCGCCGCCGGCGAAAAACTCGGCCTGCCCCGCGAAACCGCCTCCCAGCTGACCCTGCAGACCGCTTTGGGCGCTGCGCGCATGGCCGTTGCCAGCGATGTAGACGCTGCCGAACTGCGCCGCCGCGTCACCTCGCCAGCCGGCACCACCGAAGCTGCGATCAAGTCGTTCCAGGCCAGCGGCTTCGAAGCCATCGTCGAGCAGGCGCTGCAGGCCGCAGCGACGCGGTCCGCCGAGCTGGCCGAACAACTGGGCAAATAAGGAGCTCTAGATGAATGCACTGTCAGGCGCCGCGATTTTCGTGGTGCAAACCCTGGTCAGCCTGTACCTGGTGATCGTCCTGTTGCGCTTCGTACTGCAACTGGTCAAGGCCAACTTCTACAACCCGCTGTGCCAGTTCACGGTGCGCGCCACCCAGCCGCTGCTCAAGCCGATCCGCCGCGTCATCCCCAGCATCGGCGGCCTGGACACCTCGTCCCTGCTGCTGGCGGTGATCATTCAGGCGCTGCTGATGGCCTTCGTGCTGATGGTCACCTATGGCACCTTCGGTGATGTGCTGCACCTGTTGATGTGGGCCATCATCGGCATCACCTCGCTGTTCCTGAAGATCTTCTGGGTCGCGATGATCGTCATGGTGATCGTCTCGTGGGTCGCACCCAACAGCCACAACCCGGCTGCTGAGCTTGCGTACCAGATCAGCGAACCGGTACTGGCTCCGTTCCGTCGCCTGGTGCCAAACCTGGGCGGCATGGACATCTCGCCGATCTTCGCCTTCCTGGCCATTCAGGTCATTCAGTCGTTCGTCATGCCTCCGCTTGCCGCCTATGCGGGCATGCCGCAAGAGCTGTGGCGGATGATCTGACACCCTCCTTGGCCATCGGCGCCTTCTGCGGCAAGCCATTGCTTGCCGCAGGGGGTAGCGCTCTTTAGACTTACGCCTCCGTCAAGCGTGAGCAGGGTCGATGTCCACTGTCCTTCCCGAAGATTCCGTCGGTCTGGTTACACCGCAAACAGCCCGGTTCGAAGAGCCGCTGGCACTGGCCTGTGGCCGCTCCCTGGCCAGCTACGAGCTGGTCTATGAGACCTATGGCACCCTGAACGCCAGCGCGAGCAATGCCGTGCTGATCTGCCATGCCTTGTCCGGCCACCACCATGCCGCGGGTTACCATGCCGAAACCGACCGCAAGCCAGGCTGGTGGGACAGCTGCATCGGCCCCGGCAAGCCGATCGACACCAACCGTTTCTTCGTGGTCAGCCTGAACAACCTCGGCGGCTGCAATGGCAGCACCGGCCCCAGCAGCCTCAACCCGGCCACCGGCAAGCCCTATGGTGCCGACTTCCCGGTGCTGACCGTGGAAGACTGGGTGCACAGCCAGGTGCGCCTGGCCGACCGCCTGGGCATTGGCCAGTGGGCCGCGATCGTGGGCGGAAGCCTCGGCGGCATGCAGGCGCTGCAATGGACCATCACCTACCCCGACCGGGTGCGGCACTGCGTCGATATCGCCTCGGCGCCCAAGCTGTCGGCGCAGAACATCGCCTTCAACGAAGTGGCCCGCCAGGCCATCCTCACCGACCCGGAATTCCACGGTGGTTCTTTCCAGGACCAGGGCGTGATCCCCAAGCGCGGGTTGATGTTGGCGCGCATGGTGGGCCATATCACCTACCTGTCCGATGATTCGATGGGTGAAAAATTCGGCCGTGAGCTCAAGAGCGACAAGCTCAACTACGACTTCCACAGCGTCGAGTTCCAGGTCGAAAGCTACCTGCGCTATCAGGGCGAGGAGTTTTCCGGCCGTTTCGACGCCAATACCTACCTGCTGATGACCAAGGCGCTGGATTACTTCGACCCCGCGGCGGCCCACGGGGGCGACCTTGCCGCCACACTCGCCGGCGTCACGGCAGACTACTGCATCATGTCGTTCACCACCGACTGGCGCTTCTCGCCGGCACGTTCCCGCGAGATCGTCGACGCACTGATGGCCGCACGCAAGAACGTCTGTTACCTGGAGATCGACTCGCCCTACGGGCACGATGCCTTCCTGATCCCCACACCTCGCTACATGCAGGGTTTCTCGAACTACATGAACCGCATCGCCATCTGAGGACAGCATGAGAGCCGATCTGGAAATCATCCACGACTGGATTCCCGCCGGCAGCCGGGTACTCGACCTGGGCTGCGGCAGTGGCGAACTGCTGGCCTCGCTGCGTGACCGCAAGCAGGTCACCGGTTACGGCCTGGAGATCGACCCCGACAACATCGCCGCGTGCGTGGCCAAGGGCGTCAACGTCATCGAGCAGGACCTGGACCAGGGCCTGGGCAACTTCGCCAGCAACAGCTTCGACGTGGTGATCATGACCCAGGCCCTGCAGGCCGTGGAGTACCCCGACCGCATCCTCGACGAGATGCTGCGCGTGGGCCGTCAATGCATCATCACCTTCCCCAACTTCGGCCACTGGCGCTGCCGTTGGTACCTGGCGACCAAAGGCCGCATGCCGGTTTCGGACTTCATGCCGTATACCTGGTACAACACGCCGAACATCCACTTCTGCACCTTCGCCGACTTCGAAGAGCTGTGCCACGAGCGCCATGCCAAGGTCCTTGACCGCCTGGCCGTCGACCACTTGCACCGTAATGGGTGGGGCGGCCGGCTATGGCCTAATCTTCTAGGTGAGATCGGCATCTATCGCGTCAGCAGCCCTGGCCTGCAGGAGCACCAGCTCGCGGTTTGACGCCCACTGGAGGAATCGCACCATGCGTCGCCTGACCCTGTTCCTGATCAGCCTGTGCCTGGCCCTGCCCGTACTGGCTGCCGATGCCGCCCGTCCCGAGCGCAAGGAAGTGTTTGGCGACGTGACGGTACACTACAGCGCGTTCACCTCGAGCATGCTGACACCAGAGGTGGCCGCAGCCACGGGCCTGGTGCGCAGCAAGAACCAGGGCGTGCTCAACATTGCCGTGCTCAAGGCCAACAAGCCGGCCATGGCGGTCGTCAGCGGCACGGTGAAGGACCTGACCGGGCGCAGTAGCCCGCTGTCCTTCAAGCAGATCAACGAACAGGGCGCGGTGTATTACATCGCCCAGTTCAAGATCGAACAGCCCGAAACCGTGACCTTCGACCTCAATGTCGAAACCGGCGGCATCAGTAACTCTCTCAGCTTCAACCAGGAAGTGTTCCCAGGCGAATGATGAATTTCCAGCAACTCGTATTGGCCAGCCACAATGCCGGCAAACTCAAGGAACTCCAGGCCATGCTCGGAGCCTCCGTACAGCTGCGCTCGATCGGCGAATTCAGCCAGGTCGAGCCAGAGGAAACCGGCCTGTCGTTCGTCGAGAACGCCATTCTCAAGGCACGCAATGCCGCGCGCATCTCTGGCCTGCCGGCACTGGCCGACGACTCGGGCCTGGCAGTCGACTACCTGGGTGGTGCGCCGGGCATCTACTCCGCACGCTATGCCGATGGCAAGGGTGATGCGGCGAACAATGCCAAGCTGCTGGAGGCCTTGAAAGAGGTGCCTGAGGCTGAGCGTGGCGCGCAGTTCGTCTGTGTGCTGGCGCTGGTGCGTCACGCCGACGACCCACTGCCGATCCTGTGCGAAGGCCTGTGGCACGGGCGCATCATGTTCGAAGCCAGCGGCGAGCACGGCTTTGGCTACGACCCGCTGTTCTGGGTACCGGAGCGCAATTGCTCGAGCGCGGACCTCGCCCCGGTCGACAAGAACCAGCTCAGCCACCGCGCCCGCGCCATGGCCCTGCTGCGTCAACGCCTGGGCCTGGCATGATCGAAACGTTGTCCACCCAGCCGTTCCCGACGGGGGCGGCGGGTTTCGCCGTGCTGCCGCCCTTGGCGTTGTACATCCACATCCCGTGGTGCGTGCGCAAGTGCCCTTATTGCGACTTCAACTCCCACGCGGCTGGCCCCGAGCTGCCTGAAGAGGCGTACGTCGACGCCCTGCTGACCGACCTCGATCAAGAGCTTGAGGCCGTGCAGGGGCGCCCGATCAGCTCGATCTTCTTCGGTGGCGGCACGCCGAGCCTGTTCAGCGCCAATGCCCTCGGCCGCCTGCTGCGCGGTGTTGAACAACGCATCCCGTTCGCACCAGACATCGAAATCACCCTGGAGGCCAACCCAGGCACGTTCGAGCAGGAGAAATTCAAGGCGTACCGGCAAACCGGCATCAACCGCCTGTCCATCGGCGTGCAAAGCTTCCAGCCCGCCAAACTCGAGGCGCTCGGGCGCATTCACAATGGCGACGAAGCAATCCGCGCTGCGGGCATGGCCCGCGCCGCAGGGTTCGACAACTTCAACATGGACTTGATGCACGGCCTGCCCGAGCAGTCGCTGGACGATGCCCTGGGTGACCTGCGCCAAGCCATCGAGCTGGGGCCAACCCACTTGTCCTGGTACCAGCTGACCGTAGAGCCCAACACGGTGTTCTGGAACCAGCCCCCCGAGCTGCCCGAAGACGACATCCTCTGGGACATCCAGGAGGCGGGGCAGGCGCTGATGGCCGAGCACGGTTACCGCCAGTACGAGGTTTCCGCCTATGCCCAGCCAGGCCGTGCAGCCAAGCACAACCTCAACTACTGGCGCTTTGGTGATTTCATCGGTATCGGTGCCGGCGCCCACGGCAAGCTGACCTTCGCCGACGGGCGCATCCTGCGCACCTGGAAAACCCGCCTGCCCAAGGACTACCTGAACCTGGCCAAGCCGTTCAAGGCCGGTGAAAAGCTGCTGCCGGCCGAAGAATTGCCCTTCGAATTCCTGATGAATGCCTTGCGCCTGACCGATGGCGTGGAAGCCGAACTGTTTACCCTGCGCACCGGCCTGCCGCTGGCACAGCTGGTCGAGGCACGGCGTGCCGCCGAACAAAAAGGCCTTTTGCAGGTCGAACCGGATCGATTGGTGGCCACGCCACGCGGCCAGTTGTTCCTCAATGACCTGCTGCAGTATTTCTTGACCTAAGGATGACCCATGGATCTGGTACTTGATCTGCTCGCGACGGTTTCCCGCTGGAGCCGCAGCAACCTGTCGGAGATTTCGCTGGCCTTGGTAGGCTGCCTGCTGGTGCTGTTCGGCACCGATATCAAAGCCTGGGCCGAGCAACGCATCGGCAGCTTGGCGGGCGCGCTTCGCGTGCCAGTGATGGCCTTGCTGGTGATGATCGGCAGCGGTGCGGCGCTGATCTATGCCACGCCATGGGTGGTGAAAGGGCTGAGCCAGTTCAATAACTATGCGCTGGCACCGGTGCTGCTGGTGGTGCTGGTGTTGATCGGCGTGGTGGCTGATCGGCGGGGTTGATTTACGCCTGCAGAGCTGCATCTACTCTGTGGAAGCGGAGACTCCGTCCTCTCGCTTTCATAAAAAAACCGCCTCTCTCAAGGCGGTTTTTTTTGCCTGCATTTCTGCAAGCGCTGCGGTTCAATCGGCTGAATCAGCTGATCAATCCACCTTTTCGAACTTCAAATCCCAAACGCCATGCCCCAAGCGCTCACCACGGCGCTCGAACTTGGTGATCGGCCGCTCTTGCGGACGCGGCACATAGGCGCCATCCGCCGCCTGGTTACGGTAACCCGGCGCAGCGCTCATCACTTCCAGCATGTACTCGGCATACGGCTCCCAGTCGGTCGCCATGTGGAACACGCCACCGGGCTTGAGCTTGCGGCGCACCAGCTCGGCGAACTCCAGCTGGACGATGCGGCGTTTGTGATGGCGTGCCTTGTGCCAAGGGTCCGGGAAGAACAGCATCAGCCGGTCGAGGCTGTTGTCGGCCACGCAGCGGTTCAGCACTTCGATGGCATCGCAATCGTACACCCGCAGGTTCTTCAGGCCCTGGGTCAACACGCCATTGAGCAGCGCGCCAACACCCGGACGGTGTACTTCGACACCGATGAAGTCCAGTTCAGGGGCGGCAGCCGCCATCTCCAGCAGGGAGTGGCCCATACCGAAACCGATCTCCAGGGTGCGCGGCGCAGCGCGGCCGAACACCTGGTCGTAGTCCACCGGGCTGTCGGCCAGGGGCAGGATGAACTGTGGGCCACCCTGGTCCAGGCCGCGTTGCTGGCCTTCGGTCATGCGACCGGCGCGCATCACGAAACTCTTGATACGGCGGTGTGGGCGCTCTTCGCCTTCGGCGGTGGTCGGCGTTTCTTGCGATTCAGTCATCAGGAGCTCTTACTTGATCAGACCATCCAGCGGCGAAGAGGCGCTGGCATAGAGTTTCTTCGGCATGCGGCCGGCCAGGTAGGCCATGCGACCTGCCACGATGGCGTGCTTCATGGCTTCGGCCATCAGCACCGGTTGCTGGGCGTGGGCGATGGCCGAGTTCATCAGCACCGCCTCGCAACCCATTTCCATGGCGATGGTGGCATCGGAGGCGGTACCCACGCCGGCATCGACCAGCACCGGCACCTTGGATTCTTCCAGGATGATCTGCAGGTTGTAGGGGTTGCAGATGCCCAGGCCGGTACCGATCAGGCCTGCCAGCGGCATGACCGCAATGCAGCCGACTTCGGCCAGCTGACGGGCGATGATCGGGTCGTCGCTGGTGTATACCATCACGTCGAAACCGTCCTTGACCAGTACTTCAGCGGCCTTGAGGGTCTCGATCACGTTGGGGAACAACGTCTTCTGGTCGGCCAGGACTTCCAGCTTGACCAGGTTGTGGCCATCGAGCAGTTCACGGGCCAGGCGGCAGGTGCGCACGGCTTCGACCGCGTCGTAGCAGCCAGCGGTGTTCGGCAGGATGGTGTAACGGTCTGGCGGCAGTACGTCGAGCAGGTTCGGCTCGCCCGGGTTCTGGCCGATGTTGGTACGACGCACAGCGACGGTGACGATCTCGGCACCCGAGGCCTCGATGGCCAGGCGGGTTTCTTCCATGTCACGGTATTTGCCGGTGCCGACCAGCAGGCGCGACTGGAAAGTGCGCCCGGCCAGGGTAAAGGGCTTGTCGCTACGAACGTTGCTCATCGTTGTTCCTCGGGAAAAGGTTACTGGGCTTGCATGTGAACCGCCGAGCTGTAATCAGCCGCCGCCGATGGCGTGGACCACTTCGACCTGGTCGCCGTCGTTCAGCTGCGTGCTGTCATGCAGGCTACGCGGCACGATGTCCAGGTTCAGTTCCACGGCTACCCGGCGCCCGGTGAGTTCCAGGCGGGTCAGCAGGGCCGCGACGCTTTCGCCAGCGGGCAGTTCGTAAGGTTCACCGTTCAGTTGAATGCGCATGCGCACGGCCACCGTTGTTCTTTGGGGCCCGCATTCTAGCGCTGAACAACCCTTGAACCCAAGGGCGGTGCACGCCATTAGTCGCGATTGTGGACCGCTCGGTCAGCCCAGCCGCCAGGCTGCCAGGCCCAGGCACAACCAACCGGCCAGGAAGCACAGCCCGCCAATGGGCGTGATGATGCCGAGCTTGCTTACACCCGTCAGGGTCAGCAGGTACAGGCTACCGGAGAACAGTACGATACCCAGCGCGAACAGACCGCCGGCCCAGCCGACCAGGCGCCCAGGCAAGTGCGCCGCAAGCACGGCAACACCGAAAATCGCCAGGGCATGCACCAGTTGGTAGGTAACCCCGGTATGAAAGATGGCCAGGTAATCTGCCGTAAGGCGGTTTTTCAGCCCGTGCGCGGCAAATGCGCCCAAGGCCACACCGGTAAAGCCGAAAAAGGCGGCAAGCATCAGGAAGCTGCGAAGCATGGGAGGACTCCTACTATCGGGTCTGTATAATGGCCCCTTCCACCTGCCCGGCCAAGCCATCGACATGCTGCCATCCCTTATCCGCCGCCTCACCCGCGCCCTGCTCTGGTTCGCTGCCGGCAGTATCGTGCTGGTGCTGGTGTTTCGCTGGGTACCGCCACCCGGCACGGCGTTGATGGCCGAGCGCAAGGTGCAGTCCTGGGTGAGTGGCGAGCCAATCGACCTGCAGCGCGACTGGCAACCGTGGGAGAACATCGCCGATGACCTGAAGGTGGCGGTCATTGCCGGTGAAGACCAGAAGTTCGCCAGCCATTGGGGCTTTGACATCCCGGCCATTCAGGCAGCGCTGGCTTATAACGAACGTGGTGGCAACATTCGTGGGGCCAGTACCTTGACCCAGCAGGTGGCCAAGAACCTGTTCCTGTGGTCGGGCCGCAGCTGGTTCCGCAAGGGCCTGGAAGCGTGGTTTACCGCGCTGATCGAGCTGTTCTGGTCGAAAGAGCGGATCCTCGAGGTTTACCTCAACAGCGCCGAATGGGGCAATGGGGTGTTTGGCGCCCAGGCTGCCGCGCGCTACCACTTCGGTGTCGATGCCAGCCGCCTCAGCCGCCAGCAGGCCGCGCAGTTGGCTGCCGTGCTGCCCAGCCCGATCAAGTGGAGCGCCAGCCGGCCCAGCGCCTATGTGGCCAATCGGGCGGGTTGGATCCGGCGGCAGATGAGCCAGCTGGGCGGGCCTAGCTACCTGATGCAGCTGGATGCCTCGCGCAAACTCTGATTATCCGGGGCTGCAGTGCAGCCCCAGAAGCCCATAAAAAAGCCGCACCCCTCACAGGGCACGGCTTTTCATCCAGCAAGGCGCGAATCAGGCCGCGATCAACGCCTTGACCTTGTTCATTGCGTTCTTTTCCAACTGCCGAATACGCTCGGCCGAAACGCTGTACTTGTCCGCCAGCTCGTGCAAGGTCGCCTTCTCTTCAGCCAACCAGCGCTGGTAGAGGATGTCACGGCTACGCTCGTCCAGGCCTTGCAACGCTTCGTGCAGGTTGCTGGTGGAGTTGTCACTCCAGTCGGCATCCTCCAGCTGTACCGCCGGATCGTAGCGGTGGTCTTCCAGATAATGCGCTGGCGACTGGAAAGCGCTGTCGTCGTCGGCTTCCGCCGCCGGGTCAAAGGCCATGTCCTGACCACTCAGCCGGCTTTCCATCTCACGCACTTCACGGGGTTCAACGCCAAGGCTTTCAGCCACGCGATGGACTTCATCGTTGTTCAGCCAGGCCAGACGCTTCTTCTGGCTGCGCAGGTTGAAGAACAGTTTGCGCTGGGCCTTGGTGGTAGCCACCTTGACGATGCGCCAGTTACGCAGGATGAATTCGTGGATTTCTGCCTTGATCCAGTGCACGGCAAAGGACACCAGGCGCACCCCCATCTCAGGGTTGAAGCGCTTGACGGCCTTCATCAAGCCGACGTTGCCTTCCTGAATCAGGTCGGCCTGGGCCAGGCCATAGCCTGCATAGCTACGGGCGATATGTACGACGAAACGCAGGTGGGCCATCACCATTTGCCGAGCGGCCTCAAGATCCTGCTCATAATAGAGACGCTCGGCCAGATCACGCTCCTGCTCGACCGTCAGCAGCGGGATGCTGTTGACCGTGTGCACATAGGCTTCCAGGTTTGCACCGGGTACCAAGGCATAGGCAGGTTGCAACGATGTGGTCATTCAAGAACCTCCGACTTACTAGACTCGCGCCTTGTGGGCACTGCCAACATTGACCGGAAACCGATGAACAAGTTCCCAAAACGGTAATAAAGTCAATGCTGGCACGGGAAAAACTATCGAGGCGCTAGCTCGTTCAAGTGGCGAGCGACCGCGATCCATGCACCGATATACCCTAACAGCACCGCTCCGATCAAGAGCGACAGACCATCGGACGCCGGCACGCCGCCAAGGGCGAAGTCACTGCCGTACAAGCCGGACAGCCCGACAACCGCCTGGTTCAGCCAGTTCAGGCCGAACGCCAGGATACCCCAGGCCAAGAAACCCGCACCCAGGCCGTACAAGGCACCCATGTACAGGAAAGGCCGGCGCACGTAGCTGTCGGTGCCGCCTACCAGCTTGATGACTTCGATCTCGGTGCGGCGGTTTTCAATATGTAGACGAATTGTGTTACCGATTACTAACAGCAACGCAGAAATCAGCATGACCGCCAACCCGAAGACAAAGCGGTCACCCAACTTGAGGATCGCCGCCAGGCGTTCGACCCATACCAAGTCCAGCTGTGCCACTTCGACCTTGGGCAGCTCCGATAGGCGCTGACGTAATGCCTCCAGCGCGGGCTTATCGACCTCGCTCGGGGTCACCACCACCACGCCAGGCAGCGGGTTTTCGGGGAGTTCACGCAAGGCCTCGCCCAGCCCGGACTGCTGCTGGAACTCTTCCAGCGCCTGGTCGCGGCTGACATACAACGCATCGGCCACCCCGGGCATGCGCTTGATCTCGTCACGCAGGGCCTCGCCTTCCTTGCTGCCAGCGTCAAGCTTCAGGTATAGCGAAATCTGCGCGGCGCGCTGCCAGGACCCGCCGAGCTTCTCGACGTTCTTCAGCAGCAACGACAGGCCCATGGGCATGCTCAAGGCCACGGCCATGACCAGGCAGGTAAAGAAGCTGCCGATCGGCTGCTTGCCGAGGCGACGCAAGCTGTCGGCCATGCTTGCCCGGTGGCTCTCCAGCCAGGCATGCAGCAAGGTGCGAAAGTCCGGGCCGTCATCGTCGTCGCGTTTTTTCTTTCCAGGCTGCGGGTCAGCGGGTTTCGGCGCAACCCGCTCGGAAACCTTCGGCGTACGTGTAGTGCTCATTGCCCGGCCTCCCCATCGCCGATCAGACGGCCGCGCTGCAGCGTCAGCATGCGGTGGCGCATGCGCGCGATCAGTGCCAGGTCGTGGCTGGCGATCAATACCGTGGTGCCCAGGCGGTTGATGTCCTCGAACACGCCCATGATCTCCGCGGCCAGGCGCGGGTCAAGGTTGCCGGTGGGTTCGTCGGCCAGCAACAGGGCTGGCTGATGGACGATGGCCCGCGCAATACCCACCCGCTGCTGCTGCCCCGTGGACAGGTCCGCCGGGAACAGCTCGCCCTTGTCGGCCAGCGACACACGCTCCAGCGCCGAATCCACGCGTTTGGTGATCTCGGCCTTGGACAAACCGAGGATCTGCAGCGGCAAGGCGATGTTGTTGAACACCGTGCGATCGAACAGCAACTGGTGGTTCTGGAACACCACACCGATCTGCCGACGCAGGAAGGGGATCTGCGCATTGCTGATCTGGCCCAGGTCCTGCCCTGCCAGCAGCAGCTTGCCGCTGGTCGGGCGTTCCATGGCCAGCAGCAAACGCAACAAAGTGCTCTTACCGGCACCCGAGTGCCCGGTGACGAACAGGAATTCGCCCCGGCGCGCCCGGAAACTCAGCTCATGCAAGCCTACATGGCCATTGGGATAGCGCTTGGCGACCTGTTCGAATCGGATCATGGATGCTCTCGCTCGGCGAACAGCGCCTTGACGAACGGCTCGGCTTCAAAGGTGCGCAGGTCGTCGATACCTTCGCCGACACCGATGAAACGGATCGGGATGCTGAATTGCTTGGCCAGGGCGAAGATCACCCCGCCCTTGGCGGTGCCGTCCAGCTTGGTCAGCGCCAGGCCAGTCAGCTCGACGCTCTGGTTGAAGTACTTGGCCTGGCTGATGGCGTTCTGGCCGGTACCGGCGTCGAGCACCAGCAGCACCTCGTGAGGCGCCTCGGCGTCGAGCTTGCCGATGACCCGGCGAACCTTCTTCAGCTCTTCCATCAAGTTGTCCTTGGTGTGCAGACGGCCGGCCGTGTCGGCGATCAGCACATCGACGCCACGGGCCTTGGCGGCCTGCACGGCATCGAAGATCACCGAGGCGGAGTCGGCACCGGTGTGCTGGGCGATCACCGGGATCTGGTTACGCTCGCCCCAGACCTGCAACTGCTCAACGGCCGCAGCGCGGAAAGTGTCGCCCGCGGCCAGCATGACCTTCTTGCCCTCCAACTGCAGCTTCTTGGCCATCTTGCCGATGGTGGTGGTCTTGCCAGCGCCGTTCACGCCGACCACCAGGATCACGTAGGGCTTGTTCTGCGCCTGGACCTTCAGCGGCTGCTCGACCGGGCGCAGCAGCGCGGCCAGTTCTTCCTGCAGCGACTTGTACAACGCATCGGCATCGGCCAGTTGCTTGCGGGCAACCTTCTGGGTCAGGTTCTGGACAATGGCCGAGGTCGCTTCGACGCCGACGTCGGCGGTCAGCAGGCGGGTTTCGATCTCGTCGAGCAGGTCATCATCGATAACCTTCTTGCCCATGAACAGGCTGGCCATGCCTTCGCCGATGCTGGCACTGGTCTTGGACAGGCCTTGCTTGAGGCGGGCGAAGAAGCCGGGCTTGGACTGTTCGGTGGCGACCGGTACGGCAACCGGTTCAGCTTCGACCGGGGCAGGCGCTGCGACTACCGGGCGTTCAGGGATCGCTGGCGGGGCGATAGGCTCCAGGTCCGGCACCAGGGCCACGGGCTCTTCGGCGACCGGCAGCACCAGGTTGCTGACAGGCGGTTCTGCGCCGCGAACTACCGGGGCTTCAGGGGCTTGCACCAGCGGCGAAGGGCTTTCGACCGGTGTGGCGGCTTGCGGATTCGCGGGCAAGCCCGCACCTGCCGCTGGCTGCTCGGGCTCGGGGGCCTTGAAGGCAGCAGGCGGCAGCGCAGGCTGAGGCACCTCGGGAGCAACCGGGGCCAAAGGCGCGAGCGGCGGCGCTTCAGGCAGCTCGACGGCAGGCTGCGGCGCTACCGGTTCAGCAGACTGTGGCTCGGGCGTTTGCGGCTGTTCGGCGACAGGTTGCTGCGGCTTCTTGCGAAACCAGCTGAACAGGCCTTTCTTTTCGCCAGACTCGGCCGGCGCTTTTTTGTCGTCGTTGGAACCAAACATGGAGGACGGCTATCTCAGGGTAGCGATGCGCCAGCAATGGCGCATCGGGAATTCTCTATACGCAGAACAGACTATCTTGAAGCCGGCTGGTTCATGCGCAACGTTTTGTCTTAGTGTCCTGCGGGCCAGAACGGCGACAGGCATGGTCGCCAGGCAACCGGATCAGTATCCTAGCACCTCCTGGCCCGCCGACGCTAAACCCTGCGGGCCGCCGAACAGGTTAAACACCGTATGAATGCTCTAGCCCGCCGCGCCGCTGGCCTGTTGCTCGGCACGCTCTGCCTGCCGCTCGCGGCCTTCGCCGCCGATGTGCAACCGACTCACGAATTCATCCTCGACAATGGCCTCAAGGTGATCGTGCGCGAAGACCACCGCGCACCGGTCGTGGTCTCGCAGATCTGGTACAAGGTTGGCTCCAGCTACGAGACCCCGGGCCAGACCGGCCTGTCCCACGCCCTGGAACACATGATGTTCAAGGGTAGCGCCAAAGTCGGCCCCGGCGAGGGCTCGCGCATCCTGCGGGACCTGGGCGCCGAAGAAAACGCCTTCACCAGCGACGATTACACGGCCTACTACCAGGTGCTGGCCCGCGACCGCCTGCCAGTGGCCCTGGAACTCGAAGCCGACCGCCTGGCCAGCCTACGCCTGCCCGCCGACGAGTTCAGCCGCGAAATCGAAGTGATCAAGGAAGAGCGCCGCCTGCGCACCGATGATCAGCCCAACTCGAAAGCATTCGAGCTGTTCCGCGCCATGGCCTACCCGGCCAGTGGCTATCACACCCCGACCATCGGCTGGATGGCCGACCTCGAACGCATGAAGGTCGAGGAGCTGCGGCACTGGTACGAATCCTGGTACGCGCCCAACAACGCCACCCTGGTGGTGGTCGGCGATGTCACCGTCGACGAGGTCAAGGGCCTGGCGCAAAAGTACTTCGCCGGCATTCCCAAACGCGCGGTCCCGCCAGCCAAGCTGCCGCTGGAGCTGGCCGAGCCAGGCCAGCGCCAACTGACCCTGCACGTGCGCACGCAGTTGCCAAGCCTGATCTACGGCTTCAACGTACCCGGCCTGGCGACCACCCAGGAGCCGAGCACGGTGCACGCCCTGCGCCTGATCTCGGCCTTGCTCGACGGCGGCTACAGTGCCCGCATGCCGGCCCGCCTGGAGCGCGGTCAGGAGCTGGTGGCCGGGGCGTCGTCCAGCTACAACGCCTTCACCCGTGGTGACAGCCTGTTCCTGATCTCGGCCACGCCGAACGTGCAGAAGCAGAAAACCCTGGCAGACGTGGAAAAGGGCATCTGGCAACTGCTCGAAGAGCTCAAGACCACGCCCCCTAGCGCCGAGGAGCTCGAACGCGTGCGCGCCCAGGTGATCGCCGGCCTGGTCTACGATCGCGACTCCATCAGCAGCCAAGCCACCACCATCGGCCAGCTGGAGACCGTGGGCCTGTCCTGGAAGCTGATCGACAGCGAACTGGACGAGCTCAAGCGCGTGACCCCGCAAGACATCCAGAACGCTGCGCGCACCTACTTCACCCGCGAACGCCTGAGCGTTGCCCATGTACTGCCCGAGGAGTCCGCTCATGAGTGATCGTCGCGCACCACGCCTCACCCTGCTGGCTACGGGCATCCGCGCCCTTACGCTGGCGGCAGTGCTGGCGGCCCCGGCCCTGGCCGACAACGCGCCGAAGGCCGACAGCACTGCGGCCCGCCCGGCCAATACCCTGCAGTCACTGGCCGAGCTGGATGGCAAGGCGCCCAGCCGGCGCCAGCTGAACATCCAGAACTGGACCACCGCCGAAGGCGCCCGGGTGCTGTTCGTCGAAGCCCGCGAACTGCCGATGTTCGACCTGCGCGTCACATTCGCCGCCGGTAGCAGCCAGGACGGCGCCACGCCAGGCCTGGCCGCCTTGACCAACGCCATGCTCAACGAGGGCGTGGCAGGCAAGGACGTGACCGCCATTGCCGAAGGCTTCGAAGGCCTCGGCGCAGACTTCGGCAACGGCTCGTACCGCGACATGGCCGTGGCCTCGCTGCGCAGCCTGAGCACCCAGGACAAGCGCGAACCGGCGCTCAAACTGTTCGCCGAGGTCGCCGGCAAGCCCACGTTCCCGGAGGACGCCCTCAAGCGCATCAAGAACCAGATGCTGGCCGGCTTCGAATACGAGAAGCAGAACCCCGGCAAGATCGCTGGCAAGGCGCTGTTCGGCAAGCTCTACGGCGACCATCCCTACGCTCACCCGAGCGACGGCACCGCCGAAAGCATCAACGGTATCACCCTGGCACAGCTGCGCGCCTTCCATGCCAAGGCCTACACCGCCGGCAATGCGGTCATCGCCCTGGTCGGCGACCTCAGCCGCGCCGAAGCCGAAGCCATTGCCGCCCAGGTTTCCGCCGGCCTGCCCAAGGGCCCGGCGCTGGCGGCACCGGCCCAGCCCGCTGAGCCCAAGGCGGGCCTGACCCACATTGACTTCCCGTCCAAACAGACCCACCTGATGCTGGCTGAACTGGGTATCGACCGTCAGGACCCAGACTGGCCAGCCCTGTCGCTGGGCAACCAGATCCTTGGCGGTGGCGCGTTCGGCACCCGCCTGATGAGTGAAGTACGTGAAAAGCGCGGCCTCACCTACGGCGTCTACTCGGTGTTCAGCCCGATGCAGGTGCGCGGCCCGTTCATGATCAACCTGCAAACCCGCGCCGAACTCAGCGAAGGCACACTCAAGCTGGTCCAGGACATTCTTGCCGACTACCTGAAAAGCGGCCCGACCCAGCAAGAGCTGGACGACGCCAAGCGCGAGCTGGCCGGCAGCTTCCCGCTGTCCAATGCCAGCAACGCCAGTATCGTCGGCCAACTGGGGGCCATCGGCTTCTACAACCTGCCGCTGACCTGGCTCGAGGACTTCATGCAGCAGTCCCAGGCCCTTACCGTCGAACAGGTCAAGGCCGCCATGAACAAACATCTGTCAGCCGATAAACTGGTGATCGTCACCGCTGGCCCCAAGGTGCCGCAAAAACCGCTGCCAGCCCCCACTGACAAGCCCGCCGAGCAACCGCCCGGCGTACCGGAGCACTAATGCCAAGATCCACCCCTCCCGCCCGCCCTCAAACGGGCCAAAGCAAGGGCCAGGGCCACCTGCGCATCATCGCCGGCGAGTGGCGCAGCCGCCGCCTGGCGGTGCCTGAAGGCGACGGCCTGCGGCCAACGCCTGACCGCGTGCGCGAAACCGTGTTCAACTGGCTTGCGCCTTACATCGAAGGCGCCCGGGTGCTGGATGCCTTTACCGGCAGCGGTGCTCTGGTGCTCGAAGCCTTGTCTCGCGGCGCCGAAGATGCCGTGGCCCTGGACAGCAATCCAGCCGCCATCAGCAACCTCAAGGACAACCTCGAGCTGCTGCGCTGCCCACGCGGGCAGATCCTGCAGACCGACGCGCTGCGCTACCTGCAAAACCCGGCCAAGCAGCAGTTCGACGTCGTGTTCCTCGACCCGCCTTTCCATCAGGACCTGCTGGCCAACACCTGCAACCTGCTGGAGCAGAACCAGTGGCTGCGTGAACAGGCGTGGATCTACACCGAAAGCGAGACCGCGCCCTCGGCCTTGCAAATGCCCGGTAACTGGCGCCTGCACCGCGAGAAAAAGACCGGCCAGGTGCATTACGCGCTTTGGCAGCGCGGCTGACCGCCCGACTGCACGCCGGTTTACCGTGTTGGCGTAATTAGTTACAGCACAGTAACCGGCGCCATGGCTGAAGCTGCTCCTTCGTTTCTTGCAGGAGCACTTGCGCCATGTCCGAACACCCGTTGCGCGGTGTTGCCAGGAACAACAGCCTGGCCGCGCTACTCACCAATACCACCTATCAGCGGCAAGCGGATGACCACCTGAATACCTACATCGAGCGCTTGACCCAGCTGACCCCGGAGGTGGTCCGCGAAGTCATGCAACGCAGGTTCGACCAGACGCGCCAGGTGCTTGTCAGCGTCGGCCCGCTGGTGAACCAACAACCGCTGCCGGCTCTCGACCAATAGCGCAGGTACAGGGGCAGCGTTTCATGGCACTCTAGGCAGGCACATCACGAGTCGCCCAGCATGCCCAGCCTCACTGCCCATTTTCGCCCGGCCGTCGGCCTGTCCAATCCGCACCTGCAAACCTTGTGGGGCCCGCTCTGGCGCAAGCTGCCAGCGCTGGAGCGCGACCGCGAACGGCTGTGGCTGGCCGATGGCGATTTCATCGACCTCGACTGGCATGGCCCGCACCAGGCGGATGCGCCGCTGGTGCTGGTGCTGCACGGGCTGACCGGGTCTTCCCACTCGCCTTACGTCAAAGGCTTGCAGCAAGCCCTGCAGGGCCGCGGCTGGGCAAGCGTGGCGGTGAACTGGCGCGGTTGTTCGGGCGAGCCGAACCTGCTGCCGCGCAGCTACCACTCCGGCGCCAGCGAGGACCTGGCAGAAATCGTCGCGCACCTGCGCGCCCAGCGCCCATTGGCGCCACTTTATGCTGTGGGTTATTCGTTGGGTGGCAATGTGCTGCTCAAATACCTGGGCGAAAGCGGCTCGGCCAGCCAGCTGGAGGCTGCGGTCGCGGTGTCGGTGCCGTTTCGCCTGGACCAGTGTGCCGACCGTATCGGCCAGGGTTTTTCGAAGGTCTACCAGGCCCATTTCATGCGCGAGATGCTGGCCTATGTACAGCTCAAGCAGCGCCACTTCCATGAGAAGGGCGAACACGAGCGGCTAGCAGCCCTGCAACGGCTCGGGCCCCTGACCAAACTGCGCACCTTCTGGGACTTCGACGGCAGGGTCACTGCGCCGCTCAATGGTTTCAACGATGCGCACGACTACTACCGCCGCTCATCGAGCCGCTTCTTCTTGGGCGGGAACCGCACGCCGACCCTGATCATCCACGCCAGCGACGATCCATTCGTGTCCAGCCACAGCTTGCCCTTGGCCAGCGAACTGGCAGCGCAGACGCAGTTTGAACTGCACAATCGCGGTGGCCATGTGGGTTTTGTCGATGGCAGCCTGCGCAACCCGGGGTATTACCTGGAACGGCGGATTCCGCAGTGGCTGGTAGAAGGCGCGTAGCAGCAGCCCGGGTCAATCCCCGGTCGCCACCCCACGCGCCGGATCATTGATCCACTCGCTCCACGACCCTGCATACAGCCGCCCCAGCGGATAGCCCGCCAGTGCCAGGGCAAACAGATTGTGGCAAGCCGTCACCCCCGACCCGCAGTAGGCCACCAACTGCTCTGGCGAGCGCCCCGCCAACTTTTCGGCAAACCGTTGCTTGAGTGCGTCGGCCGGTAGAAAACGCCCGTCGCCCCCCAGGTTGTCGGTAAACGCCGCGCACTGCGCACCAGGAATGTGCCCGGCAACCGGGTCGATCGGCTCGACTTCACCGCGAAAGCGCGGCAAGCCTCTGGCGTCGATCAACGTCAGCCCCGCATCGCCCAGGTGCTTGGCCAAGTGCTCGGCATCGATCAGCAACGTGTTATCCGGCTCACCTGTGAACGTACCCTTGTGCTTAGGGGGTGGGTCCAGGCTCAACGGCAGGTGCGCTGCATGCCATGCCTTGAGGCCGCCATCGAGGATCGACACGCCACTGCGCTTGCCCAGCCAGGCCAGCAACCACCAGGCGCGGGCGGCAAATGCACCGGGGCCGTCGTCGTAGAGCACCACCTGGCTGTCATCGTCCAGCCCCCACTCGCGCAGGCGCTCAACCAGCCGCCCCGCATCCGGTAATGGGTGGCGCCCCGTGCGTCCCTTGCTTACCGGGCCACTGAGGTCGCGCTCAAGGTCGGCGAAGTGGGCCCCGGCAATATGCCCCTCGGCATAGCTGCGTTGGCCATAGTCCACATCCTCGAGGGCAAAGCGGCAGTCGAGAATCACCAGATCGGGCGAGCCCAGACGCTCGGCCAACTGTTGCGGGGTGATCAATTGCGCAAGGGGCATGACTATCTCCTGATCGATGGCACTCGTGCCCTGGTTTACAGTTCCAGGGCCTGGTTGAACGGTACATGGAATTCCTGGCACAGCGCGTCCACGGCATTGCGGGCGTCAACGGTGACGAAGCCGAGCTCCAGCACCAGTACCTGATAGACGCCGCGCTTGAAGGCTTCTTCACCCAGGTGCGCGGAGTGCTCACGCGTGGTGCTGAGAAAACGCACCCATGACGTCAGCACGATCCAGGCGTTGATGGTCAGCGACTCGATCTGCGCCGGCGCCATGGCCAGGATCCCCGCGTCGACAAAGCCCCGGTAGATCGCCTGGCCCTGGCGCAGGCAGCGCTCGGAAAACCGCCGATAGCGCGCGGCCAGCTCGGGGTCGCTGTCCAGCAGGTGTTCCAGGTCGCGGTGCAGGAAGCGGTAGTTCCACATCGCCGCGAGCAGGGCCTTGAGGTAGAAACGCTTGTCTTCCACCGTTGCGGCTCGCCCTTGAGGCGGGCGCAGAAAACTGTCCACCAGCGCTTCGTACTGGCTGAACAACAGGGCGATGATCGCCTGCTTGTTGGGGAAGTGGTAATAGAGGTTGCCGGGCGAGATTTCCATGTGCGCGGCAATATGGTTGGTGCTGACGCTACGTTCGCCCTGCTGGTTGAACAGCTCCAGGCTGTTCTGCACGATGCGCTCTCGGGTCTTCATGCGCGGGGCCATGCTCAGCTCCCAGTCTGCGGGCCTTGGTCAAAGGGTCATCTTACGGCTTATCCGCTGTGGAATGCACCGCTCGAACCCCAGGAAAAATTCGCACCATGGTACCGATTAGAGTATAGGCTCTAGGAACTCCCTCGCCCGGACTCGCGCCGATATGACCTCGCCCGTTGCCTTGCCTCCTGTGCATTCCGACCTCGACCTGACGGCGAGGTTCGCCGCTCAACGCCAGGCTTTTGCCGGCAACCCCACGCCACCGGCGGCGCAGCGCCGCCAGTGGCTGAAGAGCCTGCGCGAGGCACTACTGGTGGGCCAGGCGCAACTGATCGAAGCCATCGACCAGGACTTTGACGGGCGTAGTGCCGACGAGACCTTGCTGGCTGAACTGCTGCCCTCGATCCAGGGCCTGCGACACGCCGAAAGGCATTTGCAACGCTGGATGCGCCCCAGCCGGCGCCGCGTAGGCCTGGCCTTCCAGCCCGCCAGCGCGCAGGTGCACTACCAACCCTTGGGGGTCGTCGGCATCATCGTGCCGTGGAACTACCCGTTGTTTCTCGCCATCGGCCCGCTGACCTGCGCCCTGGCAGCGGGCAACCGGGTCATGCTCAAGCTCAGCGAAGCAACGCCGGCCAGTGCCCAGGCACTCAAGCAGTTGCTGGCGCGCGTGTACCCCGAAGACCTGGTCAGTGTGGTGCTGGGTGAGGTCGAGGTTGGCCAGGCTTTTGCTCGCCTGCCGTTCGACCACCTGCTGTTCACCGGCGCTACCAGCGTGGGCCGCCAGGTCATGCTGGCTGCGGCCCACAACCTGACCCCGGTGACCCTGGAACTGGGCGGCAAATCGCCGGCCATCGTCTCGGCCAGCGTGCCGCTGGACAGCGCGGCCGAGCGCATTGCCTTCGGCAAGACCCTGAACGCCGGCCAGACCTGCGTAGCCCCCGATTACGTGCTGGTGCCGCGCGAACGGCTGCAGGCCTTCAGTGACGCCTACCAGCTCGCCGTTCGCCGCCTGTACCCACATATCGCCGACAACCCCGACTACACCGCCATCATCAACCCGCGGCAGCTGCAGCGCCTGCAGCACCTGCTGGACGACGCCCGCGACCAAGGCGCCGAGGTGCTCGACCTGTACCCTGGCGAACCCCGCCAGGGGCGACGCCTGCCCCCTCACCTGCTGCTAGGGGTGAACGATGGCATGCAGGTGATGCAGGACGAAATTTTCGGCCCGCTGTTGCCGCTGGTGCCCTATGACACCCTCGACCAAGCCTTGGCCTACATCAACCAGCGCCCACGCCCCCTGGCCCTCTACTACTTCGGCTACGAGCGCAGCGAGCAGGAGCATGTACTGCGCCACACCCACTCCGGTGGCGTGTGCCTGAACGACACCCTGCTGCATGTCGCCCAGGACGACCTGCCCTTTGGCGGCATAGGGCCTTCCGGGATGGGGCACTACCACGGCCACGACGGCTTCCTGACCTTCAGCAAAGCCAAGGCGGTGCTGGCCAAGCAACGCCTGAACGCTGCCCGGCTGATCTACCCGCCTTACGGCAAGGCCTTGCAGCGCCTGGTCTACAAGCTGTTCATCCGCTGAGCCCTGGCCCATGCAGCGCCGCGACCTGCTCCGTTTCAGCCTGGGAGCCAGTGCCTTCCTCGCCACCACCAGCCTGGTCGGCTGCACGGCGCAGTCGCCCGCAACCGGCTATCGGGCACTGCGCGACGACGACCTGCCCCTGCTGAGCGCGCTGATCCCGGTGGTGCTTGCCGGCACCCAGGCCGTCGATGGGCTGGTGCTGCACAGCCTTGATCACAAACTGGCGGCGCTGTCGCCAGAGATGCTCAAACTCACCCGGCAATTGTTCGACGTGCTCAGCCTGCCGCTGACCCGTGGCCCCCTGACCGGTATCTGGGGCGCCTGGCAGCAAGCCAGCGCCGAGCAGATCAACGCGTTTCTGCAACGCTGGCAGGGCAGCTCGCTGAACCTGCTGCGCATGGGCCATGCGTCGCTGCTGCAACTGCTGCTGATGGCCTGGTACGAACGCCCGGAAGCCTGGGCGGCCTGCGGCTACCCAGGGCCACCGAAGATCTGACCACAACAAGAGCACCGCCAATGCCTGTAATCGACCCGTTTCGCCAAGGCCTCGAACGCGGCTGGATCACCCACGACGGCTCGCGCCTGGCGAATGATCTGACCCTGCAAGCGGACATCGCCGTGATCGGCAGCGGCGCGGGCGGCGCCACCAGTGCGCAGTTGCTCAGCGCCGCCGGGTTCAAGGTATTGCTGATCGAAGAAGGCCCACTGAAGACCAGCAGCGACTTCCACCTGCTGGAGAGCGAAGCTTACGCGAGCCTATATCAGGAGGGCTTGGGGCGGATGAGCAAGGATGGCGCCATCACCATTCTGCAGGGCCGCGCCGTGGGCGGCACCACGCTGGTCAACTGGACTTCGAGCTTTCGCACACCGCCACAGACCCTGGCCCATTGGGCCCAGGAGCACCAGGTCAGCGGTTTGAGCAACGAAGCATTAGCCCCCTGGTTCGAACGTATCGAACAGCAGCTGGGCATCAGCCCCTGGGCCTTGCCGCCAAATGCCAACAACGAAGTGCTGCGCCGTGGCTGCGAACAGCTCGGCTATCGTTGGGCGGTGATACCGCGCAATGTGCGCGGTTGCTGGAATCTTGGCTATTGCGGCATGGGCTGCCCGGTGAATGCCAAGCAGTCGATGCTGGTGACCAGCATACCGGCCACCCTCGACCACGGTGGCGAGCTGCTGTACCTGGCCCGGGCAGAGCGCTTCGAGCACGACGGCGAACGCATCGCCGGGTTGCAGTGCAGCGCCCTGGACGCCAACGGGATAAACACCACCGGCAAGCAGATCAGCGTGCGCGCCCGGCACTACATTTTGGCGGGAGGCGGTATCAACAGCCCGGCGCTGTTGCTGCGCTCCAACGCTCCCGACCCGCACGCGCGCCTGGGCAAACGCACTTTCCTGCACCTGGTCAACTTCAGCGCGGCACGTTTCAACGCACGCATCGACCCCTATTACGGCGCCCCGCAATCGATCTACAGCGACCATTTTCAATGGGTGGGCGGCAGCGACGGCCCGATCGGCTACAAACTCGAAGTGCCGCCTCTGCACCCTGCCCTGGCCAGCACCCTGCTGGGCGGGCATGGCAACGACAATGCCCAGCGCATGGCCGAGCTGCCGCACACCCACGTGATGCTGGCGTTGCTGCGCGATGGCTTCCACCCCCAAAGCCAGGGAGGCGCCGTCGAGCTGCGCGGCGATGGCTCACCGGTGCTGGATTACCCGGTCAACGATTACCTGCGCGACGGTTTGCGTCGCGCCTACCGCAGCATGGCGCACATCCAGTTTGCCGCCGGTGCCACGCGGGTACTGCCGGTGCACGGCGATGCCCGCTACGCCAGCAGCCTGAGTGAAGCCCTGACGATGATCGACGAGCTGTCACTGGCGCCGTACCGCACACGCCTGGGCAGCGCCCATGTGATGGGCGGCTGCGCCCTCGGTGAAGACCCGCGCCAGGCGGTGTGCAACAGCTTGGGCCAGCACCACCAACTGGAAAACCTCTCGATTCACGACGGCTCGCTTTTCCCCACCAGCATCGGCGCCAACCCGCAATTATCGGTTTACGCCCTCAGCGCAAAGCTCACCGATGCCCTGATCACCCGCCTGGCACACAACGCATGACAACAAATGCACCCACTGTCTATAGTGCCATCAGCCGGCCGCACGACTTGGCCGGGCGCAATCGCTGCGCTACCATCCGACTCCCCAACGCACTCCAGCCAGGATGACGCGATGAACCGAGTGTTGTACCCGGGTACTTTCGACCCCATTACCAAGGGCCATGGCGATCTGGTCGAGCGCGCCTCGCGGCTGTTCGACCATGTGATTATCGCGGTGGCGGCCAGCCCCAAGAAAAACCCCCTGTTCCCGCTGGAACAACGGGTGGCGCTGGCCCGTGAGGTCACCAAGCACCTGCCCAATGTCGAAGTCATCGGCTTCTCTTCCCTGTTGGCGCATTTCGCCAAGGAACAGGGCGCCAACGTCTTCCTGCGTGGCCTGCGTGCGGTGTCCGACTTCGAGTACGAGTTCCAGCTGGCGAACATGAACCGGCAACTGGCCCCCGATGTCG
>Ga0213828_1000664_pt1 | contig 32215 bp, 28 predicted proteins | sample MC6MC0897MG_FD_180664 | JGI IMG/M metagenome (GOLD analysis project Ga0213828, IMG submission 180664) | Enriched soil aggregate microbial communities from Iowa State University, Ames, United States - MC6-MC0897-MG | ecosystem: Environmental > Terrestrial > Soil > Unclassified | place: USA: Iowa... | reverse complement strand
CTGAAATTCGACGACCTGTTCGAAGCCCCGCGCGTGGCCTGGAGCATCGCCCAGCAGTTGGGCGAGCAGGAGTTCTACTCGCGTGACTGGACCCGCACCCACGGCAACCTGTATCAGGCCATCCGCATGGAGAAGGCGATGATTGGTCTGCTCCTGCTGCTGATCGTGGCGGTGGCGGCGTTCAACATCATTTCTACCCTGGTGATGGTGGTCAATGACAAGCGTGGCGACATCGCCATTCTGCGCACCCTGGGCGCTACGCCTGGGCAGATCATGGCCATCTTCATGGTCCAGGGTACGGTGATCGGCGTGGTCGGCACCTTGATTGGTGCGGTGGTTGGCATTCTCGCAGCGCTCAATGTCAGCGCAGCGATTGCCGGCATCGAGAAGCTGATCGGGCACAAGTTCCTCAACGCCGATGTGTACTTCATCGACTACCTGCCTTCGCAGATCATCGCCCAGGACGTGTGGATGGTCTGCGGCGCGGCATTGATCCTGAGTTTCCTCGCCACCCTGTATCCGGCCTGGCGTGCGGCGCGCACCCAGCCTGCAGAGGCGCTACGTTATGAGTGAGTCGCGCATGAGTGATAAAGCCGTTCTGAGTTGCCGCAACCTGGGCAAGTCCTACGACGAGGGCCCGGAGTCGGTGCAGGTGCTGGCCAATCTGCAGCTTGAACTGCTGCCGGGTGAGCGGGTGGCGATTGTCGGCAGCTCCGGTTCCGGCAAGAGTACCTTGCTCAACTTGCTGGGCGGCCTCGACACGCCGAGCCAAGGCAGCGTGTGGCTGGCTGGCGAAGAGTTGTCGGCACTGGGCGAGCGCGCCCGTGGCCTGCTGCGCAACCGTGCGCTGGGCTTCGTGTATCAGTTTCACCACCTGCTGGCCGAGTTCACGGCGCTGGAAAACGTATGCATGCCGCTGCTGATCGGGCGCACGCCGATCCCGGAAGCGCGCGAGCGTGCCGAGGCCTTGCTCAAGCGAGTCGGCCTCGGCCATCGCCTGAGCCACAAACCGGCCGAGCTGTCCGGTGGTGAGCGCCAGCGTGTGGCGATCGCCCGCGCTCTGGTCAATCGGCCGGGGCTGGTGATGCTCGATGAGCCGACCGGCAACCTCGACCATCACACTGCGCAGGGCATTCAGGAACTGATGCAAGAGCTTTCCAGCTCATCGCGCACTGCGTTCCTGGTGGTGACCCACGACCTGAGCCTGGCGCGGCAGATGGATCGCGTGCTCAAGCTGGAAGATGGCCACCTAGTGGCGATCTGAGTCGACTGCCCGGGGTGGAATGATCCACCCCGCAACTTTTGTTCATTGGGTGTTCTCGTACATGTTCAGACCCTTGCCCTTGTTCATCGGTGCTCGCTACACCCGTGCCAAGCGCCGCAATCACTTCATCTCGTTCATCTCGATGACTTCGATGATCGGCTTGTCCCTGGGCGTGCTGGCCATGATCGTGGTGCTGTCGGTGATGAACGGCTTCCAGCGCGAAATGAGCTCACGCATTCTTGGCCTGGTGCCGCATGCGAGCATCCTTGGCGCGCAGCCGCTGAGCGACTGGCGCAGTGTGGCTGACGCAGCGCTGAAGAACCCGGCAGTGGTCGCTGCGGCGCCGGTCACCGAAATGGAAGGCATGCTCTCGTACAAAGGCGCGATGCAGCCGATTCAGGTCAGCGGGATCGAGCCGGCCGAAGAGGGCAAGGTGTCGATCGTCGGCCAGCATATCGTCCAGGGCGCGTTGCAGGATCTGGTCCCGGGTGAATACGGGGTGGTGATCGGCGAGCTGACGGCGCGGCGCTTCCGGCTCAACACCGGTGACAAGCTGACTTTGATCGTGCCGGAAATCAGCAAGGCCCCGGGTGGTATCACGCCACGCATGCAGCGCCTGACCGTGGTCGGCATCTTCAAAGTGGGTGCCGAGCTGGATGGCTCGCAGGCTTATATCAACGTGGCCGACGCCGCCGAGATGCAGCGCTGGGCGCCGGGCAGCGTGCAGGGCGTGCGGCTCAAACTTCAGGACCTGTACGCGGCGCCGCAGGTGTCCAAGGCCATCGCCGGGCAGTTGGGCGATGCCTACCACGCCGATGACTGGTCGCACACCCAGGGCAGCCTTTTCAGCGCCATGAAGATGGAAAAGACCATGATCGGCTTGCTGCTGATGATGATCATCGCGGTGGCGGCGTTCAATATCATCGCCACCCTGGTGATGGTGGTGAACGACAAGGGCGCGGATATCGCCATCCTGCGCACCATTGGCGCCACGCCGATGCAGATCATGGGCACGTTCATGGTTCAGGGTAGCTTGATCGGTGTGGTCGGCACGCTGATTGGCGGGGTGCTGGGGGTAATTGCGGCGATCAACGTGAGTCAGATCGTTGGCTGGCTGGAGCGGGTCAGCGGCCAGCACATCTTCACCTCCGATGTGTATTTCATCAGCAGCTTGCCTTCGCAGTTGCAGTGGGGGGATGTGCTGATGATCTGTACGGCGGGCTTGGTGATCAGCTTCCTGGCGACTGTGTATCCGGCTTACCGGGCTTCGCAGATCGAGCCGGCTATGGCATTGCGTTACGAGTAAGGGCGGCGTTGGTATCTTTGGGGTCGCTGTGCGGCCCCTTGCCGAAATCAATCACAAACCGCGTCCATCCTGCTTCGCACTCCACCTGAATCCCGCCACCATGGGCGAGGACGATCGAACGGGTAATTGCCAGGCCCAGCCCGGCGTGCTCAGCGCCTCCTTCGGCCCGTGCCGAATCCCCGCGGTAGAATCGATCAAACAAGCGCTGCGCAGCCGCTGCTTCAATCGCCACACCGGTATTGGCGACCGTAACTTGCCCTCCAGCTTGTAAACCCACCTTCACCACGCCACCTACTCCAGCAAACCGCAGCGCATTTTCCAGCAAGTTGGAAAACGCCCGCCGCAACATCTGCCGATCGCCCTCGATCACCAGCTCACCCTCGCGGAGCAGGGTCGCTCCAGCGTCCTCAGCCAGTGGCGCGTAATACTCCAGCAGTGCATCCACTTCCGAGGCAAGGTCCAGCACCTGCTGTTCTGGCACCAGCAGGCCGTGCTCAGCCTTGGCCAGATAGAGCATGTCGTTGACCAGTTGCGCCATCCATTGCAGCTCCTCAAGGTTGCCATGCAAGGCCTCGCGATATTCGTCCAGGCTGCGTGGGCGGGTTAGCGTTACCTGAGTGTGGGTCAGCAGGTTCGACAACGGCGTGCGCAGTTCATGGGCGATGTCCGCGGAGAACGCCGACAGCCGTTGAAACGCATCGTCCAGCCGCTGCAGCATGGCATTCATGCTTTCTGCCAGCTGAGCCAACTCCTCGGGCATCTGCGCCACTGGCAGACGTGTGGTCAGCGAACGAGCGTTGACGCTCGCCGCCACCGCGCCGATCTGGCGCAACGGGCGCAAGCCGCGGCGTACCGCCCAGGCGCCGAGCAATGCCGTGGCCAGTGCCGACAGACCCACCGTTAGCCAGATCAAGCGCTGCATGCTCTGCAAGAAGTGCTGGTGATGGGTGATGTCGAGCAGCACGGTCAGTTGCGGTGACTGTGGGTCATGCTCGATCAATGGCGCCGACAAGCCGCGATAGTCGACGCCACCGGCCTGCAGTGTCTTCAGTTGTGCAGACTGGTTGGCATCGGGCAAACCTGGCCGGCTTTCGAACCAGGCTTCGCCCGTGCCGCTGCTGATGCGCAGTGCGACATCGGTCTGGAGGTTGAATTGGCTCCGTAGCTCGGGGAGCCTGTCGACTACCTGCTGCCGTGTCTGGAGACCGGTAAGTTGCTCGCGTAACTGCGTCAGGCGAGTGTCGAGCAGCTGCTCATCCAACTCGATGAAATGCTGCTCGCTGGCTTGGGTGAAGAGCACGCCGGCGCCAAGCGAAACCGCCGCGGTACAGGCAGCAAACAGCAGAGCGAGGCGGCTGCCGAGGGATATCCGGCGCATCAGTCCTGGCGCTCTTCGAGTACATAACCCATGCCACGTACCGTGTGTATCAGCTTGCTGGCGTGACCGTCGTCGATCTTCAGCCGCAGCCTGCGGATGGCCACTTCGATGACGTTGGTGTCGCTGTCGAAGTTCATGTCCCACACCTGCGAGGCAATCAACGACTTGGGCAGCACCTCGCCCTGACGGCGCAATAGCAATTCCAGCAGGGCGAACTCCTTGGCGGTGAGGTCGACGCGCTGGCCGGCACGCTCGGCGCGGCGGCGGATCAAGTCCAGGCGCAGGTCCGCCAAGGCCAGGGTGGTGTCCTGCACCCCGGCGCCGCCTCGGCGCAGCAAGCTGCGCACGCGGGCCAGCAGCTCGGAGAAGGCGAACGGCTTGACCAGATAGTCGTCTGCGCCCAGTTCCAGGCCATGCACGCGGTCCTCCACGGCGTCGCGGGCGGTGAGGAACAATACTGGGGTGGCGAGCCCTGCCTGGCGTACCGCCTGCAGAATCTGCCAACCGCTGCGGCCTGGCAGCATCACATCAAGAATCAGCAGGGCATGATCGCCGGTCAGCGCCAGGTGCAGGCCGGTTTCACCGTCGGCGCTGAGTTCGCAGGCAAAGCCGGCCTCGGTGAGGCCTTGTTGCAGGTATTGGCCAGTCTTGACCTGGTCTTCGACGATCAGCAGTTTCATCAGGTTTTTGCGTCGGTCAGGGAGTAGTGGAAATGATACGTGACGAACCCGCTCTCAAGCCAAGCTGACAAAGTTGTAATCTTGCGGTCAGCCAGTTGCCAGCTGCGCCAGCGCAGAGTGGCACGCCATTGCCGTCATTATCGGAGTAGATATGAAACACCTGTTCATCGCCGCTGCCTTCGCGCTGTTCAGCACGTCGGGCTGGGCTGACGCCGGGCACACCAGCTTCGCTTTCGGTGAGCCAGCGCCAGCGGCCAAGGCCACTCGCACGGTTGAGGTGGTGCTCAAGGACATCGCCTTTGAGCCCAGCAGTTTGCAGGTCAAGGCCGGCGAGACCGTGCGTTTCGTGCTGATCAACCAGGGCCAGTTGCCTCATGAGTTCAACCTGGGCGACAAGGCCATGCACGCAGAGCATCAGAAACAGATGGTGGCGATGCAGGGCAAACTGTTCACCGGGGGCATGGATCACAGCCAGATGGGCCATGCTGAACACGGCCACGACAGCGGCAACACCGTGCTGCTGCAGCCCGGCCAGCGCGGTGAGCTGACCTGGACCTTCCGTAGCGCTGCGCCGATCGAGTTTGCCTGCAACGTGCCGGGGCATTATCAGGCCGGGATGGTCGGGCCGCTGACCATCGAGTGAGTTCGGACCCAAGGCGGGCTGCAAAACCGGTAAACTGGGCGCATCCGTTTTTTCCAGGTCCTGACCATGCATCCCGCTGCCGAAGACTCTCCGCTGGGTAAATCCAGTGAATACATTGCAACCTACACCCCGTCGCTGCTGTTCCCGATTCCGCGCCTGGCCAAGTGGGCCGAGCTCGGTGTCAGTGGCGACGCCCTGCCGTGGCAGGGAGTTGATTACTGGAACTGCTTCGAGCTGTCCTGGCTGTTGCCGTCCGGCAAGCCGGTGGTGGCCATCGGTGAGTTCGCCATCCCGGCACAGTCACCGAATATCATCGAATCGAAGTCGTTCAAGCTGTACCTCAACTCGCTTAACCAGACGGCCTTTGCCAGCAGCGCTGAGCTGCAGGCTTGCCTGGAGAAAGACTTGTCTGCCGCTGCGGGCGCGCCGGTGACGGTGCGCGTGCGCAGCCTGGCAGAAGTGCAGAGTGAAGGTGTAGTGGCATTGCCTGGGGTGTGCATTGACGAACTCGATGTCGCGATCAGCAACTACGAGCAACCGCAGCCGCAACTGTTGCAGTGCGATTCAACCCAAGTAGTGGAAGAGACGGTGCACAGCCACCTGCTCAAGTCCAATTGCCCGGTGACGGGCCAGCCTGACTGGGGCACGGTGGTAGTCAAGTACAAGGGCCTGGCGCTGGATCACGCCAGCTTGCTGACGTATCTGGTGAGCTTCCGCCAGCACGCTGACTTCCATGAGCAGTGCGTCGAGCGGATCTATCTGGACCTCAAGCGCTTGCTGCAGCCTGAGCACCTGACGGTGTACGCGCGGTATGTGCGTCGCGGTGGGCTGGATATCAACCCGTACCGCAGCACCGGGCCGATCAGCCCGCAAAACCTGCGTCTGGTTCGGCAGTAATAGTGGGCCGACGGGGCATATGAGTGCCGCGTCGGCCCCGCCTGATTCAGATGCCCATGCTGTGCAAGCTGTTGGCGATGTTGCGCAGCGTGGCGGTGAGGTCGGGGTGGGCCACCTCGAAGCGCTCGACGGCGAGGTTGACGCCGTCGACCAGGTTGGTGTCCTGGGTGGCTTCTTCCAGTTTGATCTGCGCCTCGATCTGTTGCATCAGGCTGTGCAGGTTGTCGCGCTCTTCCAGCGTGAGCGGCGGGTTGCGATCCAGTTGATCGCGCAGGCTATCGAGCTGCTCTTGCAATTCGCGGGCAGGCATCAGGTGTTCTCCCTCTATGACTTGGCAAAGCATGGACCTCGGCCATTGGGCAAAGGTTCGCGCATGCCTCAAGCGTAATCCACTCGCCACGGCTTTGCATGATCCGCGTCAAGCTGCCTGTATCAGGGTTTTTCACCTTTGCGGCGGCGTTGGGCGATATCTGCCAGGCACGGTTGTAGCGCTTCCAGATGATCGATCACCGAATGCGCGCCGAGCCTGAACAGCTCAAGGGTGGCCTTGCCGCGATTCGCTTGCTGGTCTTGGGCGGTCATCGCCTGCCAGCGCTTCGACGAGGCCTCGCAGCGGGGACTGCATGCCGCCAGGCCGATAGTCCACAAACCGGCTTTGAGCGCAGATTCAAGCAAGCGCGGATCACCGCTGACCAGCACGCTGCCATCAAGCTTCGCGCTGTTGAGCTGCATTAGCGCCTGCCAGCAGGCATTCGGTGCCGGCCACGGCAGGGAAGGGGTCGAATGCCCCGGCAGCCAACTCGGCAGCACCCTGGTCAATGACTCGCCGGTGCCGGGCTCATCCAGCCAGATGCAAGGCACCTGCTGGCTGTGCAGGTCAGCCAGCATGGCCAGCGCGCCAGGCGCTGGCGCAGATACGTCATTGGCGGTTTCCACCAGGCAGCCACGCAGCCCGAAAAGCACAGCGGTGAAGGCGGGTGCGTCGTGCATGGCAACTTCCCTGAAAATAGTCAGACTAAGTAGCGACTGTTACACGTAGATGACGTAGCAACAGTTACTGACAAAATAATGAGCAATACTCAGCGAAGCTGTTTATCAGCCGTCGACGCTTTATACTGTCGCCCAAACTCAGCAGAGCAAACGCGCATCTGCGACCGTGAATCTTGATGGAGAAACATCTATGCATAGGATCGGCGCCAGTGTGATCGAGCGAATCACCCAGGCCTGTGTCTGCGCCAGTCTGTTGCTGGCGCCCGTGGCTGCTACGCAGGCAGCTACCGAAGAAGATCCCTGGGAGGCGGTCAACCGGCCGATCTTCCGGTTCAACGATACGATCGACACCTATGCATTCAAGCCGTTGGCCCAAGGCTACCAGGCGATCACCCCGCAGTTCGTCGAAGACGGCATTCACAACGTCTTTCGCAACATCGGCGATGTCACCAACCTCGCCAACAATATTCTGCAGCTCAAGCCCCACGCTGCTGGCGTCGACACTGCCCGCTTGATCGTCAACACCACCTTCGGTATTGGCGGCCTGTTCGATGTGGGTACCCGCATGGGCCTGCAGCGCAACGACGAAGACTTCGGTCAGACCCTCGGTTACTGGGGCGTCGCAAGTGGCCCCTACGTGGTCATTCCGCTGCTCGGCCCGAGCACCGTGCGTGACGGCCTGGCCAAGTACCCGGACAGCTACACCAAGCCGTACCGCTACATCGATCATGTACCGACCCGCAACACTACGCTGGGGGTAGACCTGGTTGACACCCGTGCCAGCCTGCTCTCGGCTGAAAAGCTGATCAGTGGCGACAAGTACGTGTTCATCCGCAACGCCTACCTGCAGAACCGCGAGTTCAAGGTCAAGGATGGCGAAGTCGAAGACGACTTCTAAGTCTGGGTAGCTGGGGCTGCAAAGCAGCCCCAAAGCTGGGCCCGCAACGGGCCTTGCGACCATCCATCGGGTTACCTCAAACACATTTCTTATAACTACCAGCAATTTGCCAAACGCTGTGTAATCAAGCCGACTCGCGCATGCTTGAAACCCCCGGCGGATGGGAGTACCGTCTGCGCCTGACAGGGCACCTCTGCTGTTGCCGGACAAGGGTTCTTGTCCTACAACTCTATAAGTAGAGCAGCCAAACAGTATTCCAGTAGTGATAGGCGCAATTGCGACGATCCTACGCAAACCTAATCCGGCGCCGTTCGCCCACATGCAGAAAACCAGTGCAACGCTGCTGATTATCGATGACGACGACGTGGTCCGTGCGAGCCTCGCCGCGTATCTCGAAGACAGCGGCTTCAGGGTCCTCCAGGCCGGCAATGGCCAGCAGGGGCTTCAGGTCTTCGAACAACACCAGCCTGATCTCGTGATCTGCGATCTGCGCATGCCGCAGATGGGCGGCCTTGAGTTGATCCGTCGGATCAGCGAAGTGGCCCCGCAGTTGCCGGTGATCGTGGTGTCGGGTGCCGGTGTCATGAGCGACGCTGTCGAGGCTCTGCGCCTGGGCGCTGACGATTACCTGATCAAGCCGCTCGAGGACCTGGCAGTGCTGGAGCACTCGGTGCACCGTGCGCTTGACCGTTCGCGCCTGCTGGTCGAAAACCAGCGCTATCGCGACAAACTGGAAACCGCCAATCGCGAGCTCGAGGCCAGCCTGCACCTGCTGCAGGAAGACCAGACCGCAGGGCGCCAGGTGCAGATGAACATGCTGCCCGAGAGCCCGTGGGTAGCCGGCGAGTTCTCCTTCGAGCACCAGATCATCCCGTCGCTATACCTGTCGGGCGACTTTGCCGACTACTTCCGCGTGGATGAGCGGCGTATCGCGTTCTACCTGGCCGACGTATCCGGCCATGGTGCTTCGTCGGCGTTCGTGACCGTACTATTGAAATTCATGACCACCCGCCTGATGTTCGAATTCAAGCGTGGCGGCAAGATGCGCGATTTCAAGCCTTCGGAAGTGCTCAGTCACATCAACCGTGGCCTGATCAACTGCAAGCTGGGCAAGCATGTGACCATGGTCGGTGGCGTCATCGACGAAGACACCGGCCTTTTGACCTACGCCGTCGGCGGCCACCTGCCAATGCCGGTGCTGTATACCCCGGAGCACACGCGCTACCTCCAAGGCCGCGGCTTGCCGGTGGGGTTGTTCGAAGAAGCCACCTATCAGGATCTGGTGATCGAGTTGCCCGCGCAGTTCAGCCTCAGCCTGATGTCGGACGGTATTCTGGACCTTTTGCCCGGTAACACGCTCAAAGATAAAGAAGCTGCCTTGCCGGAGATCGTCAAAGCAGCAGGGGGTAGCCTGGATGGGCTGCGCCAACGTTTCGGATTGGCTACGCTTGGGGAGATGCCGGATGATATCGCCCTATTGGTGTTAAGCAGGAACCTTCAATGAGTACCGGTAGAATCCAGTTCGCCGAGCAAAGCGGTACCTTCGTACTGAAGTTTGTCGGTGAAGTACGCCTGACCTTGTGTTCGGCTTTGGATGCGACGATCGAGAAAATCTTCACTGCGCTGAATTTCTCGGCCATCGTCATCGATCTGACCGAAACCGAGAGCATCGACAGCACCACCCTGGGGCTGTTGGCCAAATTGTCCATTCTGTCCCGGCAGAAGGTGGGTCTGTTGCCGACCGTGGTCACCACCAATCCGGATATCTCGCGCTTGCTGCAGTCGATGGGCTTCGATCAGGTGTTCAACATTGTGGGTCGGCCGATCCCCTGCCCAGAGTGCCTGACCGACTTGCCGTCGCAAGACCAGAGCGAAGAGGTTGTGCGCTCCAAGGTGCTTGAAGCACACCGCATCCTCATGGGCCTGAACGACTCCAATCGTGAAGCCTTCCATGACCTGGTCAGCGCGCTCGAGCGCTCCTGAGCCTCGACTGCGGTGAACTGATCACCGCAGCCGCTCACTATCGCGCAAGAACTCATTAGCCTCTGAACCATCCGCATTGAGCTGGAACACCCGCTCTGGCTGGCCGTCAGCGGTGAAAAACACCTGCCCCAGCCCCGCGCTGTTCCACAGCCGCTCGCCGGCCTTGCTGCGGCTCGGCAGGCGTGGTGCGACTTCCATCAGGCGCCGTTTGGTAAACCAGTTCAGGGGCGAGCGTGGCGAATACAGCCAGCGGTTGAGCCGATCAAGCACATCCAGCAAACGCTGCGGAAACTGGTTCTTGATGCCGCTGCTGGTGACCTGCCACAGGTGCGGGTTGTGCTGGCGATGGCGGATCATCACTTCATAGACAAACGAATAATGCACGTCGCCTGACAGCACCACGTAATGCCCCGGGGTGCGCGAGTGGCGGAAGATATTCAGGATGACCTGCGCCGCGCCGCGGTGCGCCATCCAGTTTTCAGCGTCGACCAGCAGCGGATAACCCAGCCAGCTGAACACCCGCTGCACCGCCTCGATCAGCTTGACGCCGAAGATCGGCGCCGGTGACACGATGATCGCCGAAGGGTGGTCAAGCAATGCCTGCTGCAGCTCGCACAGCGCTTCCCAGTCGAGCAGGCCAGAAGGCTTGCTCAGGCTGTTCTCGCTACGCCAGCGCCGGGTGCGGGTGTCCAGCACCAGTAGCGGCGGGGTGGTCGGCAGGCTGAACTGCCAGCCCTGAAAGCGCAGCAGCTCGCCAATCAGTGCATCTTGCGCTTGCTTGGCCAGATGTTGCTCGGCCAGGCTGCAGTACTGCTCCAGCAGTGGCGTGCAACTGTCCGGGTCGTTACCCCAGCCCTGGCAGAGCAGGTAGCCGAGCAGGGCATTGCCGATGATCCGCCGCGAGAACGGATGGCCATAAGCGGTCTCCTCCCACTGCGCCGACAGGTTCCAGTCATCGGTGATGTCGTGGTCATCGAAGATCATCAGGCACGGCAGATGCGCCATGACTCTAGCGACCTGATCCAGCCCTGCAACAAAGCCCTCGATCAGCGGCAGCTCTTCCTGATAGCGCGCCTGGCGCTTGTCGGTCAGCCCCGCCGGCATGTCCATCTGCACCAGGCTCCAAGGCGTTGGTGACCACACCAGCAGGTACATCGCCATCACCTCGGCGAAGGTCACCAGATGGTTGTCAGCGTTGCTGGAGGAGAAGATCGGCTTGCGCTTGCCGCCAAAGAAGCGCTCACGCAGGGTTTCGTTACCTTCCTGTGCGGGCAGCAGATCGGCGCGGTGGTAATAACAGGCAGGGTGGCCGTAGAGCTCGGCGCTGTCAGCGACCAGCGCACCTTCCAGGCTTTCCTCGAACAACCGCAAACGCTCGATCAAACTGTGAATCGCACGCAGCATCGGCCCGGCGACATCGTCGGCGTAAACCTGGTCGCCGGTCATCATCAGTACCGCAGGCCGCTGCTGCGGATTTGGGTTCGCTTGCAGCAAACGGTCGGCGCAGAGCAGGCCGTCGGCCGCCGGGTGATGAGGCTTGCGGCAGGAGCCATGCAGCAGTTGGTCGATGCGCTCACGCAGCACCAGGCTCGGTCGGCTGGCGCCGGGGTAGAGCAGGTGCGGCGCCCAGCTGGCAATGCCTTCGCCCGAATCGAGCAGCAAGTCGTATTCGAGGGCCACGTCAAACGGCAGCGCGGTGTCGAAATGGATATCCAGCAGGTGGATAAAAGCCGACCTGCCGATGGGCACGGTCTGGCAATTAATCTGAGCAGTGACACCGGGGTGTTCAAGGACGAAGTCCAGCTGCAGCGGTTGCGATCCAACCAGCCAGATCGCCAGGCGCTGAGGCTCCAGGCGGCGCAGTACCGGGCCAGCGAGGACAAGGGGTAACGATTCGGGGGAGGGCGTCATCGACAACTCAACAGCTCGGTCAAGCCGGGGATTATCTCACAGGCAAAAAAACGGCGGAAAATGCTCGGCATTTCCCGCCTGTTGCTTACGCGCAGATTTGTATCAAGCCTTGTCGGCCATCAACGCTTCCAGCTTCTCCTGATCGCGGGCGAACTGGCGAATACCCTCGGCCAGCTTCTCGGTGGCCATGGCGTCTTCGTTCATCGCCCAGCGGAACTGGCTTTCGTTCAGCTGCTGCTTGGCTTCACCGGCATTGCCAGGCTTGAGGATGCGCGGCAGCTCGCCGTGGTCTTCGCTCAACTGCTGCAGCAGCTCAGGGCTGATGGTCAGCCGGTCGCAGCCGGCCAGATGCTCGATCTGGCCGATATTGCGGAAGCTCGCGCCCATCACCACGGTGTTGTAGCCGTTGGTTTTGTAGTAGTCGTAGATGCGGGTTACCGACTGCACACCCGGATCATCAGCGCCGACATATTCTTTGCCGGTGCTCTTCTTGTACCAGTCGTAGATACGCCCAACGAATGGCGAAATCAGGAATACCCCAGCGTCGGCACAGGCCTGCGCCTGGGCGAAGGAGAACAGCAGGGTCAGGTTGGTCTGGATGCCTTCCTTCTCCAGCTTCTCGGCAGCACGGATACCTTCCCAGGTCGACGCCAGCTTGATCAGCACCCGATCACGGCCAACACCGGCTGCGTCATACAGCGCAATCAGTTGGCGCGCCTTGGCCAGCAGCGCATCTTCGTCAAACGACAAGCGCGCATCGACCTCGGTCGAAATCCGCCCCGGGATGACTTTAAGGATCCCGCTACCTACCGCCACCGAGAACTTGTCACAGGCAAGGCCAACATCGCCTTTGGCATCCGCCTTCACCTGCTTGAGCAAGTCGGCATAGCCAGCAATACCAGCAGCCTTGAGCAATAGCGAAGGGTTGGTGGTGGCATCTTCCGGCTGCAGCCGGGTGATGGCATCCAGATCGCCAGTGTCGGCGACCACGGTGGTGAACTGCTTGAGTTGTTCCAGCTTGGAAGTCATGGCGTGCTCTGTCCTGTGCAATGGCTCGACATTACCCGAGCCCGGAGCAGCGCTCAAGGGGCGTCAGGGCAGGCCGAGCATGCCCCTCGTGAAATAGCGCGAAACCTTGATCAGGCGGAGCCAAATACGAGGGGCGGCGGGTTAGCTCAGGGGCCGACGGCGAACCGCAGCCCCAGCGCTGAAGAAAGTGTGCACGTTCGAGTCGTAGCCGTGCTCAGGGTTCCATCCATTCCCGCCCGACGGCTCAACGGCCCTGCAGCAGCTCGGCCGCCTGATCCAGCACCGCCAGCGGTTGGTCGGTCTTGTGGATGTCTGCCGACAGCAACTGACGGAACCGCCGCGCCCCCGGGAAGCCCTGGCCGAGGCCGAGGATATGCCGAGTGATGTGATGCATCGCACCGCCGCTTTCGATGTGCGCGACGATGTAAGGCCGCAGGCGCGCCATCGCCTCGCTGCGGGTGACTACCGGCGCGGTGCTGCCAAACAACTGTTGGTCGACCTCGGTCAGCAAGTACGGGTTGTGATAGGCCTCGCGGCCGAGCATCACACCATCGAAGGTCTGCAGATGAGAGCGGCATTCATCAAGCGTCTTGATGCCGCCGTTGAGGATGATTTCCAGGTCGGGGAAGTCGGTCTTCAGCTGCGCGGCAACGTCATAGCGCAGCGGCGGGATATCGCGGTTTTCCTTGGGCGAGAGGCCCTCGAGAATCGCGATCCGCGCGTGTACGGTAAAGCTCTGGCAGCCGGCGTCACGCACCTGGCCAACGAAGTCGCACAGCTCGGCGTAGCTGTCGCGGCCGTTGATGCCGATCCGATGCTTGACCGTGATCGGCGTGGATACCGCATCGCGCATTGCCTTGACGCAATCGGCGACCAACGCCGGATGGGCCATCAGGCAGGCGCCGATCATGTTGTTCTGCACCCGGTCGCTTGGGCAGCCGACGTTGAGGTTGACCTCGTCGTAGCCTGCTGCCTGCGCCAGTTTTGCGCATGCAGCGAGGTCGGCCGGGTTGCTCCCGCCTAGCTGCAGGGCGAGTGGGTGCTCGGAGACGTCATGGCGCAGGAAGCGGTCGGCGTCGTTGTGCAGCAGGGCGCCGGTGGTGACCATTTCGGTGTAGAGCAGGGTGTGCTGGGAGAGCAGGCGCAGGAAGTACCGGCAGTGGCGGTCGGTCCAGTCCATCATGGGTGCAACGCTGAAGCGGCGTGACGGCTCAGGGCGCGTGTTCTCTGGCTTGTAGCCTGATTTTGCGGTCATTTCGTTCAACGTGTTTTGTACCAATTTTCGGGTTTTTGGGGCGTTTTTACCAAGCGACAGACGACGTGTACCAATCTCAGATGGCAACGATCAGAGCGCGTAAAAAGGCCGATGGCAGCACCAGCTACCTCGTCCAGATCCGCATTAATCGCGACAAAGTGACAGTCTACCAAGAGAGCCAAACGTTCGCCCGCAAACAGGTTGCAGTGGCCTGGGCGAAGCGGAGGGAAACCGAGCTGTCTGAGCTTGGTGCTATCGAGCGCGCCAACCGGGTAGGGCACACGGTCAAGCAGATGATCGACCGTTACCTGGTCGAGGCAGAGAAAGCCCGGCCTCTGGTCGAGACTAAGCGCCGCACGTTGAACGCCATCAAGAATAGCTACCTGGGTGAGATGGTCGACTCCGACATCAGCCAGCAGGTGCTGGTGGACTATGCCCTATGGCGTATGATCGCCGCAGGCGGTGGTATCAAGCCACAGACAGCCGGCAATGATCTGGCTCACCTGGGTTCAGTGTTGTCGCTGGCTAGGGCGGCGTGGGAGTACGAGATTAACCCCCAAGCTATGCCCGACGCACGCCTTGTCCTGAAGCGCCTCGGCTACAACATGAAAAGCCGGGAGCGGGATCGCAGGCCAACGCTTGAAGAACTCGACAAGGTGCTTGAGCACTTTTTCGAGATGCTTGCACGGCGTCCGAGAGTCATTCACATGCCGAAGGTCGTTGCGTTTGCCATCTACTCAACGCGGCGTATGGACGAGATTGCGCGCATCTTGTGGGAAGATCTGGATGAGCACCGCCAAGCGGTGAAAGTGCGGGACATGAAGAACCCCGGGCAGAAGATCGGCAACGATGTTTGGTGCCGTCTGCCGTCTGCCGTCTGCCGGATGAGGCGTGGGCGATTGTGCAGAGCATGCCGCGTCAGTGCACAGAGATCTTCCCTTGCAACACCAATTCACTCGGCACCGCCTGGTCCACGGCATGTAAGATGGCTGGTATAGAAGATCTGGATTTTCATGATCTGCGCCACGAAGGTGTGAGCCGGTTGTTCGAAATGGATTGGGATATCCCGCGCGTATCGAGTGTTTTAGGTCATCTTGACTGGAACTCGCTGCGGCGATACACCCATCTGAGGGGCGTGGCGATCGATGTATGAAATGGAGTTGGTTAGAGCAGATTATCCCGGCCCCAGTCACCTTGGGCGCCCGAGTTGAGTAGTTGGTTGGGGATGCGCAGAATTGGCCATCACTTGTACTCGTCTTGACTAGTCGGTTGCAACGGACCTGACCAGTCCATTGGATGGTTTGATTGGCACGAAGCGGCCATGATCTGCCCTGCGCCTAACCACCCCCCCCCTTTGGTCAGTCCATGTGTTAGGGGGCGCTTTCGACCCATAGCTGACCGTCGTAGAGGGCAGCTATCGACCAAAAGCTGATGATGTGGAGGGGCTTCAAATTGCAATGCCGGGCGCCGATCAGCTTTTCAAAGAACCGTTATTATTACTCCAACACTGCATCATCGCTCCAATGAACCTGTAAAAAGCCCGAGTTTTAATTAAGTGTCATTGAAGTAAATTTTCGAGGCGTGCCTTCAAAGAAATAGCCATCTCAAAATCCTTGGACATTACAAATCTATCTAAGACCCGATCATCACATCCACTTTTTTTAACTTCAGCCTTCAAGGCCTTATGCAATTTTTTTCCAACTACAGTGTTAAGGCCAATCTCTCCAAGCTGCTTCCATAGTTCGTCAGAATTAACACCGCCACCATTTTCGTACAGGGCGCGTATAATTACTCGACGTTTTTCTAAAAATATTTTTTTGGCACCCGTCTCGCAGGATTTTACAGCCCCCTCAATCCATTTCATAGCCTGCTCCTCTTCAACAGAAAATATTGAAGCTAGATATTCTGGCTGACAGAAATAAGCTTCGGCATCTACAAAGTCCGTAATCCACACGTCCACATCTTCAGTATCATAACGAGACACCCATAAGGCAGCATCATCCTCAGTCATAAAGTCTCGATCTCGGTGGATTAGCACCTTCATCCCGAAATTATTGTCGCCAATAAGACCTTTTAGCAATGAGTTTTTAGGTAAATTATCAACGCCAAAACATCTGCATACGGCAACTTGCCTGTACAGATTCGGCCACTGCCGAAGAATCGAAATTATGGGCTGTGCATCCTCATCCTCGACAAAGAAAAGTATTCTCTTGTCGAGGCCTCCCCAGCCAAGCAAGGCCGTAATGACTTCATCATCCTCATTTACAACTTCCCCATCTCTTAGCCATAGCAACTTTGAGCGATGGGATGCCGCCCTTGCAATATTAGGGCTATGGGTAGATAAGATAACTTGGATGTTGAAGTCCCCGGCCGCTCGTTCAAGGGCCTCGATAAGTCTCTCTTGCTTGTCTGGGTGAAGGTGAGCATCTGGTTCATCTATCAATAAAAGTTTTGGTCTAAATAGGATAAGGTAAGCAAAAATCTGAACAACCTGTAAAACCCCCGTTGCTGCACTTTCTAAAGGGCGTTTCTCCACGCCAAGTCGTTCGTCCTTAAACATTGCGTTGATATGAAAATCTTCGCGCTCATCAAATGCCGTTTCGATCTCAACTCCAGGATGAACCATCTGAACAAGCTGGCTGAGTTTCTGTATCCGCTGCGCAGCATAGCTGGCATCGTCCTCTCCTGGCTGCTGGCTTGCCAAATTCAATAGAACGTTACGTAGCACCCCCCCTGCATCACCGCTAGCTGCCTGCCGCCTGAGGAGGGGCTGAACTAAAATTGTTTCTTTCTCCGCAAGCCCAGCAAGCCCAGGAATATATGCGGTAATTAACTCTGTTCTTTGTTTGAAGGGCGTAACAGCTACGCCACCATCTATACTTACTGATACGCCGCTTCTATTTCTAGCTGCCCAGATCTTGACGCTGGCTACAGAGCTAGGTTCATCATGTTTTTCGGAAATAATAAAATTAACAAGTGTGGGGTCGCTTTCTCTAGCAGAGGAAAGCTCGCTTTTATGAGCAGTTTTGAGCGGCTCACTTGAGGGGGAATAGTCCAAGCGGTCAAATGAGATAACTTCAGACTGTTTTTTTGGTTCAATATAGCTTGCAGCTCGAGTAGCCCAATGTATCGCTTGCAGCGCCGAAGACTTTCCTGAGCCGTTTGGGCCTACAAGTATAGTTACGTCAGCCAAAGGTAATCTTAAGCTTTTTATTGCCTTGAAATTTTTAACCTCTACCACGGATAGCTTAGACCATCGATCAGTCTTAGCACTTCCATCGCCATTATCACTATTGAAAGCTACAAGGTTTGAAATATTCGCTGGCTCGGAATGTTCTGCACGAGCTACAAATAACTTCTTTTTCCGCACCTCAACTGTGATTGACTTACTTTCAGCTATACGCAGAGTAGAAATCGTCTTTTGCGATGACGGTTTTCCTCCACGAGTTGTACTGCCCTTTCTGCTAGAGCTTTTCAAGTAGCCTAGAAGAACCATTTTGTCCTGATCTGATATGACGTCATTTGGCTTGGTATGATTTAAACCCGCACTAGCCAGCTGCTCAAGAAACCGCTCAACAGAAACATCAACTTCGCTTGCCAATTCAGCAACTGTAACATCAGTCATAAACAGATCGTTCCTTTATTCGTTGATTTGCATCGTGCAACTAGTACATACTATTTGATGAAATGCATGCACTCTGTGAGCAAGCAGTTTCTCAGCTTTTCGACAATAACCTAGCGGTCTTATGGTGTCCAGCTTTCAAGGGCTGGAACGGGCGTAGCTTACACCACGCCCCCTTGCGCAAAAATTATGAAGCAGAGAGATTTATTGAGCATTTTATCGACGAACAAGTATAAGTTTTGGCATTAGGCGACAATTTTTCCGATGACGAACGAAATTCCATCTCGCATGGATATCGAACCCTTTGTACCTGAGAGAAAGCGTCGTACCGAGGCAGCCATCCGCCGATAAATTTCGCTGTCCGCCATTGTCCGCTTTGGGTCGAACGCGGTCGCTAATCGCGTAGTGGCTTGGGGCATTTCCGTCGTTCCGATCCAGTCGATTCTTTAAGGGGGGGCGAGTCGATACCCGCCTCGACACGTGATGGAGGGTGACGACCTGATCATCTGGGGCGTAGTCCGCTATAGCGTGCGCGATCATGCGCAATGACCAGGTGTTCGCCCTCATCGACTGCAACTCGTTTTACGCGAGTTGCGAACGCGTGTTCCGACCTGACCTGGCAAAGACGTCGATAGTCGTCCTGAGCAATAACGACGGCTGCGTGATTGCCAGATCGTACGATGCAAAGCCCTTCGTCAAAATGGGTGAGCCTTTCTTCCAGGCCAAAGACAAGCTGCGGCGGCATGGCATCGTGGCGTTCTCCTCCAACTACGCGCTATATGGCGACATGAGCGAGCGCGTGATGTCGCTGATCGAGGCCATGGTGCCGGCAGCAGAGGTGTATTCGATCGATGAGTCATTCGCAGACCTCACCGGCATCCCTGGCAATCTGACCCAGTTCGGCCGTGACATGCGCACCAAGATACTGAGGTGCACCGGCATCCCTGTAGGTGTCGGTATTACGAAGACCAAGACCCTGGCAAAGCTGGCCAACCACACCGCGAAGCGCCTGCAGGCAGAGACGGGTGGTGTGGTTGATATCTGCGACCCTTTCAAGCGCGACTGGGTGCTGCGCAATACTGAGGTCAAAGAGGTCTGGGGGATTGGTAAGCGGATGACCGCGCATCTCGAGGCCATGGGTATCCGCACGGCAATGGATCTTGCCAAGGCTGACCCATGGACGCTTCGTCAGAAATTCAGTGTGGTGGTTGAGAAGACGGCCAGGGAGCTCGCCGGCACGCCGTGCCTTGAGCTCGAGGAGGCTGATCCACCAAAGCAGGAGATCTGCTGCAGCAGGATGTTCGGCAAGCGCTTGACTGAGATTGCTCCAATCAAACAGGCGGTGGCCACTTACACTGGGCGTGCAGCCGAAAAGCTGCGTGCCCAGGGATCAGTCTGCAAACGCATCCGGGTGAGCATCCGCACCGGCATGTTCAACCCTGATGAAGCTCGCTATGCCCAAGGGATGATGGTTGAACTGCCATACCCCACCAATGACACGCTCCTGCTTACCCGTGCCGCTTCCGAAGCAGTTGAGCGGATCTACCGGCCAGAATTCCGGTACAGCAAGGCAGAGGTGCTTCTGCTTGATCTGCGGCAGCCTGGTGAATTCAGTGATGATCTGTTTGCGGTCACGCAGCCGGTGGCCAGCGACCGGCTAATGTCGGTGCTAGATGAGATCAATGGCAAATATGGAAGAGGCACGATGCATACAGCGACTGTCCCCCGCACCCCCGATTGGGGGATGCGCCAAGAAATGATGAGTCGCTCCTACACAACTCGGATTGATCAGCAATGGAAGGTTCACTGACCTGGTCACTCGATCAAATGGTGGTCGTCCCTCGTACGGGGATGAGGCGTGGCCCCTCGGCAGTTGCCGGCGCGCAGGGGAGGGTGCCCAGGGAAGAATACTAGGCCCTTCGCCTCCAGTGCATGAGCAAGAGCCTGCATCGTGACGCGGCGCAGCTCGGCCCGTTCTCGATGCTCCTTATCGCGCGTGGTGATACGCCCGAACGAAACGCCAAGGCCTCGACGCTCCAGCCTAGCAGGGAGCGCGCTCGAGCGCAGTGGTAGGGTAGAAAGCCAAGCGGCAGTTGCTCCATCAGCCATTCCATGGCCTCGAGCTGTTCGTCATTCAAGACTAATCGAATGGGTTGCGTGTCGATTACGTCTGCAGACATCTGAAAACTCAAATCTAGCTGTATGTATGTACAGTATAATGGTTGAGTCAGTGTTAAGGCAAAGCGTGCGGACGCCGCCGGTACGGCTGCGAGGGTGTGGGGCACAAATGGGGCAAACCGAGCGCCATTCTATGCCCCTCAATGCCCTTTCAGCGTCTCGCCAGTAGCTACGAAAAATCGCCCAAGCCCTTTGTACATGGGGCTTGGGCGCTTCATGACGTTAATACCACAGCACAATCGGGGTGAGTTCGATCAAGTGGTTATGACTGTTTTAAAAAACTGTGAGTTCAACGGTGCGCCAAGGTGCTGAATACACAGTGATCCAATCGACCACCAGCAGTGCCTGCGGTGTCGTCGCAAAACGCTCAGGTGAGCTTCTCAATCAATTTTTCAACGATCTCTCTGTCAGCTTTCTCGCGCCATTCGGGATCATCCTGATCGAATTCAAAACGGACGCCAATGATGTCCGTGGGGATTCCTACAAACTTGGTGTCGTCCAAGTAAATGGGAATAACGTGTTCATCAGCGACGCGAGGTGCAAAGTGTTCGCGCTCGAACGTTGGCCAGATTTTTTCGGCATGATGCTTGTCGAGCAGAACCACGACATAGCGACTTTCATCTGCGAAAATTTCTTTGAATTTTTTTGTCCACGCTTTACCGAGAAAATTCGACTCGAAAGATTCGTCGTAGAAAACAGGAACGTCGAGGTCCAGCAACTGATTCGCGATATGCTTGGCCAGATCGCGGTTCTCTCCGGCAAACGACAGCGCGACATCATATTCGTAATTCCCAGCGAGCTCCCGAAACCCGCAATCGCGCCGCAGCGCTTCCCAGTCAAGATGGCGCAAGAAATAGAAAAGCGCCGGATCGTCGATTGAGAAGTATTTGGTCTCTTTGTTGTAGTAGAAGCTTCTGGCGGCGAGCGGCTTGGATTCGAGCAAAATCGGCAGTCGGCGGTCTTTGATATTGTTAATGCTGCCGCGTACTGCTTGATCGCTATTTGCCAACTCGGTTAGCTCGACATTGGATAACCCGCTCTGAGCGATTGCCCTCAGCAATTTGTAGTACGGAAGGTTGTTGGGCCGGAAACGTTTCCCTCTACAGAACTCCTTCACTGCCGGATAGTGAGCGGCGCGCAGTTGTTCGACGACGTCGCTGCGCACGTCTGCAACATCGAACTTGATGTCCATTCTTTCGTCGCAGGTCTCCAACACACCTGCTTTGAGGCATATAGATTGACAGAACTGCTGCGTTAACCAGTAGTCGCCGCGCACCTCCTCAAAGATCAGATGGGCATCAGCGATCACGACCCCCATTTTCTGAGCGCCTAGATCCACGAGATCACGAATCTCTTTCTCACCACCCGGGGCGATGGTGTGGATTCCGACACGCTTAGCGATGTCGGATACGAGCTGGATTAGGTTCGAGCCTACGTTATTGATGCCGACAATAATGAGCTTGGTGCAAATGCTAGGGTCGGCGCTCTCTGCCGAAACTTTTGCAAGGTCAGCAAGGCTTTCTTGAAGCTTCGAAGAGAGGCGGTGGAAATCGTCGATGACGAAGCGGCCTGCTGGCCTGTCACGAGCGATTTCTTCGATTCGTGATACGTCGACGGGTTCGCGAGCCGCCAAGTATTCCGTCGGAAATTGGTCGGCCAATGCCTTAAGGATTTGCTTGATACACGTCGTCTTCCCAGTTCCCGACTGCCCCTCTAGGACAACAGGTTTACCTGGGCTGCGGACATCGAGCAAGATTCTATTAAAGTTCGGTGGTTTCACAAAGGTGAAGGACGGGACGCCTTCAGTAACGAAAACCTCTTCCAGGTTGAGCTTCATGATCTCACCACATTCCAATTGTGCTCGTAGACTATACAGCCCAGAAGGTTGCTAGGGGCCGGTTTTAGGGGGCTTAAATTTAGCGGACTAATTTATCATCAGGCAAGAGTAGTAGGCACCTAGGTCCATACCAATATTCCTATCGAGTGGAGGTTTTTCCTGCAGCGTGGACGGGCGCTGCAAGCGCTGGAACGCCATTTTTCCTGCACTGCCCTAGCCAGCTTTACTCTCGATTAGTCGCGGTGTAGTGCTTGGCGAGAAATACACATCATCCTTGCGGTCTAGATACCACTGGGTCCGCTTTAGGGGTACAAAAATGGTACGGGAAAAATCCTTATTGCCGGATGGTCCCAGCTATCATGGGTTTTGAGTTAAGTAGGTCCAATCCATCATCGGTGCAACGCTGAACCGGCGGGACGGCTCAGGGCGCTTGGTTTGTGGGTTTGAGGCTGATTCTAGGGGCATTCTGGTCTACGCATGTCCGTACCATTTCTACGAGTAGGCGCCTTGTTATGACAGCGGAGAAAGCGGTTCCACTGCTGGGCGCGCCGGCTCCGTCGAGATGGCAACAATGAGAGCAAGTAATAAGGCTGACGGATCGGTTAGCTGCATCGCCCTTACCAGCCTGAAAGGATGCCGTAGTCTACCAAGAAGCCCGCAGTTTCGCCCGTGATCACCCTGATAGGGCGTGCACGAGGCGACTAGAGGTGAAGTGATTACGAAAAATGGTATTTGCGCCCTTGGCAGTTCAAAGGGCAGGAGCAAGCATCCGATCGGATGGGTGCCATATGACTTACATCAGCCGTTTATGGCGGGAAAAACGAGCGGGGATTGATGGCAACCCACGCGGGCTGCCATTTGTGCATACTTTATTTCCCTTCAATCGCCGCAGCGATAGCGTCATTGAAGGCTGGAATATCCTTCGGCGTCCGCGAGGTAATCAAGGTCCAGCCATTGGCCTCGCATTGCTTCACCTCAGCATCGACCCAACCTTCAGCCCCGGCATTTTCAAGGTCAAGCCTAACGCTGGGGTACGAGGTGAGGGTCTTGCCCGGAATAACCCCGGCATTGATCAACACCCAAGGGCCATGGCAGATCGCAGCGATCACCTTGCCCGCATCGGCGAACTCCTTCACCAGGCGCTGAGCGTTCTCGTCCAATCGCAGCGTATCGGCATTGACCGTGCCGCCTGGAATCACAAGCGCATCGAAGTCTGCCGCTTTGAGCCCAGCCAGAGCGGTCTGGGACTCGACGGTGCGATCCTTCTCGGTGTCGCCAACGAACGTCTGCGTTGTGCCGCCCTCGCTCGACCCGTGGGTGACTTCCGCACCCTGAGCCTTCAGCGCTTCCAGCGGTTTGACCAGCTCATCGCGTTCGATGCCGGTGTTTGCGGTGATGAACAGTACCTTCTTGCCTGCCAGTTGATTACTCATAGTGGTCTCTCGGTCCTCTCGATCAAGGTGATGGAAATGGTTCGGTCGGTGGTTTTCCCGACGCGTAAAAATGGGAGGGCAGGGCGGTTTCGAAAGTTCAGCTGGATTCGCTCGGGTGTTGGGTACGCCTACCTAAGTTAAGGTCTCTGCATTTATCTGACTTTTTGTTTGGCTTGAGATCGCTGGGGCCGCTGCGCAGCCCTTTCGCGACACAAGGCCGCTCCTACAGGGTGGCGTGCAGCCTGATTTTGATCAGTGGGCGAAATTTACTGCACGGCGCCGTCTGTGTAGGAGCGGCCTTGTGTCGCGAAAGGGGCGCATAGCGCCCCCGACGACCTCACGACAAGTGCACTTTCAGAACACTTCAAAAGGGATGGCTCTACAGGCGGGCTGGACCAAACTGCAGTAATGTACGATGGATTTCGTATGTATACGGGCGTCGCGACGTGCCATTCAGCGACGGCCAGGGCCAGGCGCGAGATATTCTTGTGGGCGTCTGCAGCGGCTGCGAAACCGTGGTGGCGATTCCGCCGCAGTCCACGCCGGCGCAAGCTTGTGTATCTCGCGGTTTGATTCAATCTCAGCTCGGTCGATATGACGCGTGTCTTATTTTGTTTCATATCGGCCCTACTTCCTACGTGAATTAATCAGATTTTCGCTCTTCCCTGTAGTCCATTTCCGAATCATCCTATTACCGCCTTTGGGCCATTGCGGTGGTTTCTCTGAGCTTCTAGTCTCGCCCTGTCGCTGCCAAACCTGCGACCGGGCCTGCAAGCTCGAAGATGAAATCCCACCTCCGAAACACTGTTGTGCTCAGGCATGTCAGTGTCCTCGGTCAATGGTGGCTACGTATGGGAGATCTTCGGATCTGCCGGTTTTCTCATCTTCCGGTCTTGCAGACCTGTACGTAGCTGCCACCCATCAAATGCAAGTGGTGAAGTGGTGGTCCAATCGTCCAAAGATGAGATCACACCATGATTAAAATCGTCCCCGACCCACCCCATCCCAACTCCCTCCACGCCCTCGAAGACACCCTGATCCAAGCCGCAGATTACGTCCTGTGCGCACTGACGGTGGCCCATCAATCTGCCTTGCTCCTGCCGCGCACGCCCGGCTCGATCATGATGCTGACCATCATGCATGAGCTCGAAACCGCCCGAGCTTTAGTGGATACGGCTCTCACGCAGGTACAGCGCTTCGATGAGCCGACCAAGCCGACGTTGCACTGAATCAGCCAAGCCGGAGGATTGCATATGGATAATGAACCGCTAGACCGCATCGGCAGGCTGGGCTTGACAGTCGGCACAGCCACTTGCCTGGAAGGTGCCATTATGGGCAAGCGGCTGTTTCGGGTAGAAGCGGGTAACTGTTGTGATCACGCCTTGGCGCAGGCATCGGTGTTGATGGATAGCGCCCGTAAGGCCTCGTTTATTGGCGTCATGGACAATGAGCCTGCACTGGTTTGGGCCTCTCATTTTCTTGGTGAAATGGCTAAAGCGCTGATGGATGATGCGCATATGGGCATTAACAGAAACTCTTGAAGGGAACCCTTCAAGGTATTTGTCGGGCAGAAATTTTGGGGGCGCTGTGCGCCCCTTTCGCGACACAAGGCCGCTCCTACAGTGACCGAGTAGCGCTATCGGTCATCGCGTCGGTTTCAGGATACGTCTGGTCGCTGGCGCACATCCCTGTACTGGCAGGAGTGCCATGCTGTCAGGATGCCCTCGATGCCAGTGCACGTAGATGCGCGGCCGTGGGCAAGGAGGTGTCCGGCGACCACGCAACCGTGACGTGGCCGGTGCGCCGCAGCAGAACACGTCGGGCGCAGGTATTGCCTGCGCTCGCGACGCCGAGGTCCGCTGTATGCCTGATGAGACGCTTGACCTGCCCGTGATCCAGCGTGTGCTGGATCACCACCGTGACACCCCCGGCGCGCTGTTGCCGATCCTGCATGCGATCCAGGCCGGCGTTGGGTATATCCCCGATGCCGCCGTGCCGGATATCGCCCATGCACTCAACCTCAGCCAGGCTGAGGTGCGCGGGGTGATCACCTTCTACCATGACTTCCGTACCGCGCCGCCAGCGCGGCATATCCTGCGCCTGTGCCGGGCCGAATCCTGCAAGAGCCGTGGCGCCGAGACGCTGGCGGCGCAGCTGCGCGAGCAGTTGGGGCTGGATGATCACGGCACCAGTGCCGACGGCGCGGTAAGCCTGCGGCCGGTGTATTGCCTGGGGGCCTGCGCCTGTTCGCCAGCGCTGGAACTGGATGGCCAGGTGCATGCGCGGCTGACGCCAGAGCGTTTGAGCGCACTGGTCAGCGGCTGCCTGCAGGAGGTGAAGCCATGCTGAAGCTCTTTGTTCCCTGCGACTCGGTGGCGCGTGCAGTGGGCGCCGATCAACTGGCCGACGCGCTCAGCGCCGAGGCGCAACGGCGGCAGGTCGAGGTACAGATTCAGCGCACCAGCTCGCGCGGGCTGTACTGGCTGGAACCGTTGCTTGAGGTGGAAACCGCTGAGGGCCGGCAGGGCTTTGGGCCGGTGGCTGCCGAAGATGTCGCGGGCCTGTTCGAGGCGTTGACGGCGGCGCCGGCTGAGCATCCGCTGGCGCTGGGCCTGGTCGAGCAGATCCCGTATCTGAGCAGTCAGCAGCGTTTGCTGTTCGCCCGTGCCGGTATCACCCGGCCGCTGTCGCTGGAGGATTACCGCAACCACGGCGGCTTCGAAGGCCTGGCCAAGGCTGCGTTGCTGGAGCAGGCAGAGGTGGTCGCGGCAGTGCTCGATTCCGGCCTGCGCGGGCGCGGCGGCGCGGCGTTTCCGGCGGGGATCAAATGGCGCACGGTGCGCGATGCTCCGGCGGTGCAGAAGTACGTGGTATGCAACGCCGACGAGGGCGACTCGGGGACGTTTGCCGACCGCATGCTGATGGAGGGCGATCCGTTTCTGCTGATCGAAGGCATGATCATTGCCGGCCTGGCGGTGGGTGCCAGCAAGGGCTACATCTACGTGCGTTCAGAATATCCGGATGCGGTCCACGCGCTCAACGAGGCGGTGTTGTTGGCCCGTGAGGCGGGCTATCTGGATACCACCGGCAGCGGTGTGGCGTTCGACCTGGAGGTGCGGGTCGGCGCTGGCGCGTATATCTGCGGTGAAGAAACCGCTCTGCTCGAATCTCTCGAGGGCAAGCGCGGCATCGTCCGCGCCAAGCCGCCACTGCCGGCGCTCGAAGGCCTGTTCGGTCAGCCGACGCTGGTGCACAACGTGCTCACCCTGGCCTCGGTGCCGATCATCATGGCCAAGGGCGCGCAGTTCTATCGCGACTTCGGCATGGGCCGTTCGCTGGGCACCTTGCCGTTCCAGCTGGCGGGCAACGTGCGCTATGGCGGTTTGGTCGAACGTGCATTTGGCTTGACCTTGCGCGAGCTGGTCGAAGGCTACGGCGGTGGCACTGCCAGCGGGCGTCCGCTGAAAGCCGCTCAGGTCGGCGGCCCATTGGGCGCTTGGGTGCCGCCGAGCCAGTTCGATACGCCGCTGGACTACGAAGCGTTCGCCGCGCTTGGCGCGATGATCGGCCACGGCGGTGTGGTCGTCGCCGATGACACCCTGAACATGGCCAACATGGCGCGCTTTGCCTTGCAGTTCTGCGCTGAAGAATCCTGCGGCAAGTGCACCCCGTGCCGGATCGGCTCGACCCGTGGCATGGAGGTGGTCGACCGCTTGATCGCCAGCAGCGACCCGGCCTACCGCGCCGACCAGGCCAACCTGCTGCACGACCTGTGCGACACCATGCAATACGGCTCGCTATGCGCCATGGGCGGGATGACTTCATACCCCGTGGCCAGCGCCCTCAAGCACTTCCCTGCCGACTTCGGTCTGGCCAGCCCGGAGGCCGCCCAATGATCAATTATTTCGACCCCGCCAGTGATGCCGACCTCGGCACCCCCGCGCGTGAAAGCCAGGTGCAGGTCAGCCTGAATATCGACGGCCGCGCCATCAGCGTGCCCGCTGGCACCTCAGTGATGCGCGCCGCCGCGTTGCTCGGCACCAACATCCCCAAACTGTGTGCCACCGATACCCTCGAAGCCTTTGGCTCGTGCCGCATGTGCATGGTCGAAGTCGACGGCATGCGCGGTTACCCGGCGTCGTGCACCACACCGGTCACCGAGGGCATGGTGGTGCGCACGCAGACGCCACGCCTGGCCGACCTGCGCCGCAATGTGATGGAGCTGTACATCTCTGACCACCCGCTGGACTGCCTGACCTGCTCGGCCAACGGCAACTGCGAGTTGCAGACCGTGGCCGGCCAGGTTGGCCTGCGTGAGGTGCGTTATGGCTACGAAGGCGCCAACCACCTTGCCGACGCCAAGGATCTGTCCAACCCATATTTCAATTACGAACCGAGCAAGTGCATTGTCTGCAGCCGTTGTGTGCGCGCCTGTGAAGACATTCAGGGCACCTTTGCTCTGACCATCACCGGTCGCGGTTTCGACTCGCGAGTGGCGGCGGCTGGCGGTAGCGACTTCCTCACCTCCGAGTGCGTGTCGTGCGGCGCCTGCGTGCAGGCCTGCCCAACCGCAACCCTGACTGAAAAAAGCCTGGTCGAACTGGGCCAGCCAGAACGTGCGGTGATCACCACCTGCGCCTATTGCGGCGTGGGCTGCTCGTTCCGGGCCGAGATGAAAGGTGACCAGCTGGTGCGCATGGTCCCGGACAAGAACGGCGGCGCCAACCACGGCCATGCCTGTGTCAAAGGCCGCTTCGCCTGGGGTTACGCGACCCACCCGGACCGCATCACCAAACCAATGATCCGCAAGCATATCGACGATCCGTGGCAAGAGGTCAGCTGGGACGAGGCGGTCACCTACGCAGCCAGCGAGCTGCGCCGCATTCAGCTCAAGTACGGGCGCGACTCGATCGGCGGCATCACCTCCAGCCGCTGCACCAACGAAGAAGCCTATCTGGTGCAGAAACTCGTGCGCACGGCGTTCGGCAACAACAACGTCGACACCTGTGCACGGGTCTGCCATTCGCCGACCGGTTATGGCCTCAAGCAGACCTTGGGCGAATCCGCTGGCACCCAGAGCTTTGACTCGGTGATGCAGGCCGACGTGATCCTGGTGATCGGTGCCAACCCAACCGACGCGCACCCGGTGTTCGGCTCGCAGCTCAAACGCCGCCTGCGTGAAGGCGCCAAACTAATCGTCATCGACCCTCGGCGGATCGATCTGGTCGACTCGCCGCATGCCCGCGCCGAGCTGCACCTGCAACTGCGCCCCGGCACCAACGTGGCCATGCTCAACGCACTTGCCCATGTGATCGTTACCGAAGGGCTACTTGATCAGGGCTTTATCGATGCCCGCTGTGAAGGGCCGGAGTTCGCTCGCTGGCGCGATTTCGTCAGCCTGCCGGAGAACTCCCCCGAAGCCCTTGGCCCGACCTGTGGCGTACCGGCCGAGCAGATCCGTGCGGCAGCCCGGCTGTATGCCGGCGCTGGCAACGCGGCCATCTACTACGGCCTCGGCGTGACCGAGCACAGCCAAGGCAGCACCGCAGTGATGGGCATCGCCAACCTGGCTATGGCTACTGGCAACATCGGCCGTGAAGGGGTAGGGGTGAACCCGCTGCGTGGGCAGAACAACGTCCAGGGCTCGTGTGACATGGGCTCGTTCCCGCATGAGCTGCCGGGTTATCGGCACATCTCCAACGCCACCGTGCGTGCCGAGTTCGAGCAGGCCTGGGGTGTGACCCTGCAGCCTGACCCAGGCCTGCGCATCCCCAACATGTTCGAGGCGGCGCTGGATGGCAGCTTCAAGGCGCTGTACTGCCAGGGCGAAGACATCGCCCAGAGCGATCCCAACACCCAGCACGTGACGGCCGCGCTGCGGGCGATGGAATGCGTGGTGGTGCAGGATATCTTCCTCAACGAGACGGCCAAGTTTGCCCATGTATTCCTGCCGGGCAGCTCGTTCCTTGAAAAGGACGGCACCTTCACCAACGCCGAACGGCGTATTTCGCGGGTGCGCAAGGTCATGCAGCCGTTGGCCGGCAAGGCTGACTGGGAAGGCACCATGGCCCTGGCCAACGCCCTCGGCTACCCGATGAACTACCGTCATCCGTCAGAGATCATGGACGAGATCGCTCGGCTGACACCGAGCTTCCACAGCGTCAGCTACAGCGAGCTGGAGCGTCACGGCAGCCTGCAATGGCCGTGCAACGAAGCCGCGCCAGACGGCACGCCGACCATGCACATCGACCAGTTCGTGCGCGGCAAGGGCCGCTTCATGCTGACTGGCTACGTGCCCACCGACGAGAAGGTCAACAGCCGTTATCCGCTGCTGCTGACCACTGGCCGCATCCTCAGCCAGTACAACGTCGGCGCGCAGACACGGCGTACCGAAAACGTCGCCTGGCATGCTCAGGACCGGCTTGAGATTCACCCAAGCGACGCCGAAAGCCGCGGCATTGTCGAAGGCGATTGGGTCGGTATTGGCAGCCGCGCCGGGCAGACGGTGCTGCGCGCTCAGGTCAGTACCCGGGTTGCGCCGGGGGTGGTGTACACCACCTTCCACTTCCCCGAGTCGGGCGCCAACGTCATCACCACCGACAACTCCGACTGGGCCACCAACTGCCCTGAGTACAAGGTTACGGCGGTAGAAGTGGTGCGTGTATCGCAGCCGTCGCAATGGCAGCAGCGTTATCAGGCGTTCAGTGACGAACAACGGCGCCTGCTGCAGGAGCGGCGCAACAGCGAGCAACAGGAAACTGCCGAGGTACGCCGATGAGTGTCGACAGCCTGGTCAAGATGGCCAACCAGATCGCCCATTACTTTGACAGCGAGCCCAACCGGACGCTGGCGGTGCAGGGGGTACGCCAGCATATTCACAGCTTCTGGACCCCGCTGATGCGCAAACAGATCGTCGAGTGGATGCAGGCACATCCCGACGAAGGCGTGGACGATCTGGTGCGTGAGGCCCTCGCGGAGGGTTGACCAGAGGAGGCAGGCAGCGGCGTCCAGCCGCTGCCTTCTGCCTAGAACAGCGTTCCTTGCACTGTTTCCAGCACCAGCAACTGGGCACCTTCATTGCGCATGTTGCCTACGTCTTTGCTGACCGCAAACCACTCGAAATCAGCCACCGGCAAGCACTGCTCACGAGCCAGCCGTTCAGCCTGCTCGGCGGGTAGTTGCGGGTCGAGCCAGGCCCGTGCCTGTTCCGGCGCCAGCACCAATGGGCGGCGGTCGTGGATATCGAGCATGCCCTCATCACTGGCCGCGGTGATGATCACAAAGCCATCGCCCTCGTTCGGCTCAAGCCCGGCTTGCACCTGCGCCAACGCTGCCATGAAAATAGGCGCCCGGCTTTTCAAACGGATGAAATACGGCTGCTTGCGCTTGGGGTCGGCCGGGTCGACCACCCATTCATACCAACCATCGGCCATCACCAGTGCCCGGCCTTGCGGCCACAGCGGTTGAAAGAACTTGCCGGTAGTCACCGTCTCGACCCGTGCATTGATCGGCGCTGGGCGTTTGCCGGTGGCCCAGAACGGCGCCCAGCCCCAATGACACGGGTCGATGCGCAGGCCGTCGGCGGCGTTGTGCAGGATCAGTACACGGCTGCCCGGGGCGACGTTGTACCGGTCGATCGGCACGTTGTCGTAGCCACTGATGACATCCTGCTCGGCGTCCAGCTCACGCAGATAATCGGCCAGGCCTTGCGACTGAACAAAGCGTCCGCACATTGCAGGTCTCCCACTTGTCGAAATTTCCTACGCCGAAATTGACCAAAGCCGTGGCGCCCGATTAACTGTATATCCGTACAGTTTAATTGCAAGGCGTGCCCCATGACTACCATCCTTGGCCCCATCGCAGCCGGCGCAGGCGCGCTGTCACGCTATCTGTTCAGCGTGCCGGCAGGCTTTCCCTCGCCTGCGGCGGACCACATGGAGCAGCCGATCTCGCTGGACGAGCTGTTCAACCTGCGCGCGCCGCATATGTACCTGGTGAGAATAGACGGCGACAGCATGCAGGACGCGGGCATCTTCGATGGCGACCTGGTGCTGGTCGATCGCTCGATCGAAGCCCAGCACGGCCATGTGGTGATCGCCGCCGTCAATGGCGAGCCATTGTGCAAGCGGCTGCACAGGGTCGGCCGGCAGGTGGTGCTGCGCTCGGACAACCCGCGCTTTGCCCCGCGGCATATCCTCGAGGGCGACGAGCTGGCGATCTGGGGCGTGGTCACCTTCAGCGTGCGCAGCCACGATCCCAAGGCTTGAGTTCAAGATCGGGCACGCCAGAGAGCATTGAATTGGGTGGTGAAACTCTGGCTCATCAACTCGCGGCGCATCTCCCAATCCGGTGCCGCTGGCACACTGGCCGCGCGCATGGTGCCCGAGCCCCAGCGCCCGTTGATGTCATCCATCACCTGCATCAGGCGATCACAAGTCGGCGATTGTCTGGGGGCGAACAGGTCATCTGAAAACTCCCCCGGTTGGCACAGGTCCATCAACAACACCTCGGCCTTACTGTAGCGAAAGCCTGGGCGAAAGATCGTGTCTACCGCCTCCAGCGCCATGCGAGTAAGCAGCCGTACGTCGTCGGTGGGGTAGGGCAGTTGCACCACTACGCCGCTGGCGTACTTGGCTTCTTCGGGGTTGAACATGCCGGTGCGGATGCTCACCCGCAGCTTGCGCGCCAGCGAGCGTTGCGCGCGCAGTTTCTGGGTGGCGCGCATGACGTAGGTCGCCACCGCCTGCCTGATCGGCTGCAACTCGCTGACCCGCTCGCCGAACATGCGGCTGCAGCAGATTTCCTGGCGCGGCGGCTCCTGCGCCTGCAGTTCCAGGCAGGGCGTGCCGGACAACTCGCGGGCGGTTTTTTCAACTACCACGCTGAACTGCTTGCGCAGGCTCCACGGGTC
>Ga0213828_1000661_pt1 | contig 32312 bp, 18 predicted proteins | sample MC6MC0897MG_FD_180664 | JGI IMG/M metagenome (GOLD analysis project Ga0213828, IMG submission 180664) | Enriched soil aggregate microbial communities from Iowa State University, Ames, United States - MC6-MC0897-MG | ecosystem: Environmental > Terrestrial > Soil > Unclassified | place: USA: Iowa... | reverse complement strand
GCGCGTCAATCTGCTGGCGCAGCGCCTTAGCCATCGCGTGCCGGATACGGGCAGGGCCGCCGAACGTCTGGCGGGCGCCGTGCGTCAACTGGGGCAGGCCCATGCCCGCCTGCTGGTGCAGCGGCGCAATCGCCTTGCCGCCGCCTCGGCGCAACTGCGCGCCCTGGATCCGGGCAATACGCTGGCGCGCGGTTACGCGATCGCCCGCGACGCGGAGGGCCGCATTGTTCGTGACGCGGCCGCGCTGTCGGCGGGCCAGCCGCTCGACCTGAGCTTCGCGCAGGGCGGGGCGCAGGTCCAGGTGCAATCCACGCGTTCCACGCGCGACCCAAGCTAGTTTTTCCGCGAGCCCCGACAGGGGGCGGCGCGCGGCGCGATCGCACGCAAATCCTCTCCACCCAAACCATGGCGGCAGGATGTTCCACGACAGAAATCTGAAATGGTCGGCCACCGGACTGGCCGCGGCGATATGGGCGACCGGGGTTGGCTCCGTGGCCTACGCGGAAAACGCAGCCGCTTCCCCGGCAGCGGCAGCAGCCACCGCACCCTCAGTCACACCACCCTCAGCCGCAGCCGCCGATTGCAACTGCACGTCGCCGTATCGCGAATACAAAAGCGCCGACACGCCGGAAACGGAGGCCCTGTTCGCAGCAGTTGGCCGCAACGACGAGGCGGCATTCCTGGCCGCGCTGGCGCAGGTCGAACGGCCCGGCGACTATGCCCGCGACGGCGTCCCCTTGCTGCATGCCTTGCTGATGCCGCCACGTGATCTTCGGTCGCAGTTCGTGTATTGGGACATGACGCCGGAAGACGCGGCGCGGTTGCGCCAGGCGCACGAGGCCGGCCTGCCGGCCCGCGCGCGCATGCTGGCCGCGCTGCTGGCCACCAAGCCGGACCTGAACGACATCACGTACGAATCGCGCCGGCCACCGCTCCACCTGGCGCTGTTGTACGGCACGCCGGCCATCATGGAGGCGTTGCTGGCCGCGGGCGCCAACCCCGACCAGCGGGGTGACCAGCACAACACCCCGCTGGAATTCCTGCTGCACCGCGATTTCGAATTCGCGGTGCGCCAGACCTACCTGCCGCGCCTCGTCGACCGCAAGGGCCTGACGCGCATGGTGGTGGCCTTGTTCGGCGCCGGCGCCAGCCGCCCGTATGCGGCGCTCGACGACGATACCGCAGCGTCAAGTGTCTTGAAGGACGGACAGGGCAAGACGCGGCCCGCGGCGGACTTCCTTGCGTGGCTGCCCCTGGTGGAACTGACGGAAGGTGCAGAGGCGCTGCGAGCGCTGGCGGCCTCGGGCAGCCGGCCGGCCTATGAAGAGGAACTGACCGCCCTGGCGTTCGCCGCTTACGAAGGCGATGCGAAGGCCGTGTCGTACCTGATGGAGGAGGGCCCTCGCACGATCCCGGCCACGGCGTACGGCGAATCTGGCGACCGTGACGTGTGGCTGGATGCGGCGCAAGCAGCGGTCGAAGGCGGACACCCCGCAATCGCCGAACAATTGCTGCGCGCGGGCATGCCCTTCGCGCAACGCGGCCCGCAAGTGGGCTCGGGCGGCCTGATATTCGCCAAGCCCCAGATGGGCAACCGGCCGATCATGAACCTGGCGGCCCAGCGCGGCGACACGCAGACTGTGCAGCGCCTCCTGGCCCTCGGTGCGCCGGTCGACGGCGATCCCGCGGAACCGCATGGCAACACGCCGCTGGCCGATGCCGTCGAAGCCGGCAAGTCCGGCGTCGTGAAGGCGCTGCTGGGCGGGGGCGCCGATCCGGGCTTGCGGCGCGAAGGCTATGACCGCCGGTCGGCGCTGGAGGTTGCGGTGCGGGCCGGAGACACCGCGCTGCTGCGTACCCTGTTGGCGGCGATGAAACCCGACGCGCTGCGCGCGGCGCTGCAGAACCCCGCCGACTCGCCCGTCGCGCAACTGCTGCGGCAGCCGGGCGGGCAGGGCGCGGCAGTGCTGCGCATGTTCGCGGACGCCGGTTTCGATATGAAGACGCTGGACGCAAGCGCCATTCGCCAGGCGCTCGAAAGCCGCGATACGACGCTGGCCTTGATGCTGATCGAGGCGGGCGTGCCGGTGAATCCGTATGTGGACCCCGCGGTAAAGGCGGCCGATAAAGCGTCCGGGGACAAGGCCGGCCGCGATGCCTGGCCGCCAGGCCTGGACGATCCGCGCGGCACGCCGCCGCTACTCCTGGCGGCGACCTCGGGCCAGGTGGCGGTCGTCGATGCATTGCTGGCCAAGGGCGCGGACCCCGCCGCCATCGCGCCGGACGGCGAGAGCGCTTTGTATTGGCTGATCGGTCGTCAGGACGCCGCCATGCTGGATCAGCTGCTGCGCGCCGGCGCGCGGTTGGACGACCCGCGGCTGCCGGTCGCGCCCAACCCGTACGCACTGCTCAATGCCGCCGTGGCGTCCGGCGACATGGAAACGGTGCGCCGCGTGAGCGCGGCGAACCGCCAGCCGGTTGCGCAAGCGTGCATGCCAGACAACGGGGAGTTCGTGCTGATCGACAAGCCTGGCTACTTTGCAGCACTGCATGCGGCCGGTTTCACCGGTCAGCCATCGTCATGCGCGCGGGATGGACGTGCCTTGCCCGATCGCATCGTGTCGATGCTGCTGCATAGCCGGGAGCTGGTCACCGCGCGGCATGACACTGTGGTGCAGGTGCTGCGTCTGTTGAAGGCGTCGGGCACCGATCTGGATGCGCCGCTGCCCGACGGCGATACGCCCCTGAACGCCGCCATCCGGCTGGGCCGCCGGGACCTCGCCCAAGCGTTGCTCGACGCCGGCGCCAGCCCTGATGCCGGCGACGGCTCGGGCCGCGGTCCTGCGTGGATTGCACTTGAAACCGGCCAGCCCGCCATGCTGTCCTTATTGGCGCAGCACCACGCGCGCTTCGACGCGGCGGTGGCGCCGCCGGGCCAGTCGTTCCGCACGGCGCTTGCCTGCCAATCCGATCCGGCTTTTGCGCGCGTCCTGCAGGATGCGGGCATCACGCTGCGGGCGGACTGCGCGCCGCCGCCTGCGCAAGGCCGGCGCGTGGGATCCAAAGCCGCCAGCAAGTCTTCGGAAGCCGTGCGCATTCCGGGCCATTACTACCTGCGCGGCGTGCGGGAAGTCGGCAGCGAATTGCTGCTTCTGGAAGACGGCAGCTTCGAATACTTCCTGAGCTATGGCGCCGTCGACATCAACGCGCGGGGCGCATGGCGCAGCGACGGCAAGCAAGTCTTCCTGGACACGCCGCCGCTGCGGCCGTACTCCGCCATCGCAAACGTGCGCGCGGACACCAGCCCGGCCGAGGCCGGCATGCTGACGGTGCGCGTGTATCACCGCGGCCGTCCGGTCAATATCGACGTGGCGGTGTCATCGGCCGATCAGGACTACGGCGGCGGGCCGCGCCAATCGGAAGGCGCGGACGGCGTCTCCGTGCCCATCGCGGCAGGCGCGTTGAAGGCGCTGGCCGTCTTCGTGCCGGCGCCGTCTGGTGGACGTTGGCACGAGGTGGACGTGGCCCGCATCGACGCCGCCACGCGGGCCGTGCGCATCGACGTCGACGTGCCCGACGACGCGGCCAGCGCGCCGCTGCACAAGGTCCTGGCCATGGATAAGGACGGCGCGCTGGTCGAAACCGGTAGCGGGCAGGAGCTGCGTTACGTGAAGTGACGCCATGCGGTGGCGCCATGTGGTGAGGCCATGCGGTGACGACATGCGCGCCGCCGCGCGCGGGCGCAACAACGCGCGGTCATAAGCATGTGCCCGTTAACCCCGCGCCAGCGCGGGGTTAACACGGTATCCTCAGGAGTTGCCGATACAATTGACCGGCTTGATCGTGCTCTCAACAGAAGGAACCATCACATGGCACATACTCTTCCCCCCCTGCCTTACGAACTCGACGCTCTGGCGCCGCACATCTCCAAGGAAACGCTGGAGTTCCACTACGGCAAGCATCACCAGACGTACGTCACGAATCTGAACAACCTGATCCCGGGTACGGAATTCGAAACGCTGTCGCTGGAAGACATCGTGAAGAAGTCCTCGGGCGGCATCTTCAACAACGCAGCCCAGGTCTGGAACCACACGTTCTACTGGAACAGCCTGGCTCCGAAGGCCGGCGGCGCACCGACGGGCGCGCTGGCTGACGCCATCAACGCCAAGTGGGGCAGCTTCGACGCCTTCAAGGAAGCCTTCAACAAGTCGGCTGCCGGCAACTTCGGTTCGGGCTGGACCTGGCTGGTCAAGAAGGCCGACGGTTCGGTCGACATCGTCAACACCAGCAACGCCGCCACCCCGCTCACGACGGCCGACAAGCCGCTGCTCACCTGTGATGTCTGGGAACACGCGTACTACATCGACTACCGTAACGCGCGTCCCAAGTACCTGGAAAACTTCTGGGCCCTGGCGAACTGGGATTTCGCTGCCAAGAACTTCGCCTGATCGGCGGTTCCGGCACGCATGCGGTCTTAGCGCCGCATGCCTGGAAACACGACCCCTCGCCCCGGCGAGGGGTTTTCTTTTGTTCAGCAAAAAGTCAGTTTAGAAAACCCTGTCGACAGTCGCGTTCATTACACGGAACTGACGCCTGAACTGGCTTTTTCTCAGGGTAAGCCCTAGCCCAAACGTCGATATCGTTCCTCCCCGGTCAGCGCTTGCACCCCGAAGCGCATGGCTGCGGCAAAGCCGCCACAAGCCGGGGCACACACAGGGAAGGGAAGCATGTTGCGGTTATTTTCGGGGATGCGCATCGGCGCTCGCCTGACAGGGGCGTTTTTGCTGGTGGCGGTGATAGGCGGTGCGATCGGGGCCTTCGGGGTATGGGGGCTGTCGCGTATCAATGAAATGAATGACAGGCTTTACGACACCGAATTGCGCGGCATTTCGGATCTGAAGGAAGCCAACATCAACCTGATCTACGCAGGTCGTGCGCGCAATGCGTATCTGGGGGCGTCGACCGACCAGGAGCGTCTGGCGCTGCGCAAGCAGTTCGACGACGCGGTCAAGAACATGGACGTGCTGCGCGAGAAGGCAGCCGCCAATTTCTACGAAGAACAGACCAAACACCTGCTCGCGCAGTTCGGCGAAACCGAACAGGTGTGGAAGCGCGAGGCGGCCGCATTCTTCGATGCGGCCAAGTCGCAGCCCATGACGCAGACCGATCCGCGCGTGGCCGAGGCCGAAAAGCGTGTCATCGCCTCGTCGCAGAAGCTCGATGACCTGATGACCAATCTGGCCATCAGCAAGGAAAAGGCCGCCGAGCGCTCGGTGGCGGAAGGCACGGCGCTCTACAACACGGTTCGCGCCATCATGATCGCCCTGGCGGTCGCGGGCGTGGCGGTTGGCATGCTGTTGGGATGGCTGGTGACGCGCGGCATCGTGCGTCCGCTGGGCGAAGCCGTATCGGCCGCACGCCAGGTGGCCGCGGGCGACCTGACCACCGATATCCGCGTGGTCACGCGCGACGAGACCGGCGATCTCATGGGCGCGCTCAAGGCCATGAACGAAAGCCTGGCCCGTATCGTCAAGGACGTGCGCGACGGCTGTGAAAACATTGCGTCGGCGTCGTCGCAGATCGCGCAGGGCAACGCCGACCTGTCGCAACGCACGGAGGAGCAGGCATCTTCGCTCGAGGAAACCGCGGCCTCGATGGAAGAGCTGACCAGCACGGTGCAGCAGAACGCCAACAACGCCAGCGAGGCCGACCGCCTGGTCAGCCAGGCGTCGAACGTCGCCGTGCGCGGCGGCGAGGTGGTCGAGGGTGTCGTGCAGACCATGAGCGCGATCTCGGACAGTTCGCGCCGCATTGCCGACATCACGGGCGTGATCGACGGCATCGCGTTCCAGACCAACATCCTGGCGCTCAATGCCGCCGTGGAAGCGGCGCGCGCGGGCGAGCAGGGCCGCGGCTTCGCGGTCGTGGCGGGCGAGGTGCGCACGCTGGCCCAGCGTTCCGCTGTGGCTGCAAAGGAAATCAAGGCCCTGATCGACGAATCCGTGACGCGCGTCGAAGGCGGCTCGCGTCAGGTCGACGAGGCCGGACGCACGATGCGCGAAGTCGTGGACAGCGTGCGCCAGGTCGCGACGCTGGTGCGCGAGATCTCGGGCGCATCGGAAGAGCAATCGACCGGCATCGGGCAGGTGAACCAGGCCGTCTCGCAGATGGACACGGTGACTCAGCAGAACGCCGCCCTGGTCGAGGAAGCCGCGGCCGCCGCGGCCAGCATGCAGGAGCAGGCCACGCGTCTGGCGCAGGAAGTGCGCCGCTTCAAGGTGGATGCAGGCAGTGGATCTGCGGTTCAGGCGCAAGCCCGGCTGCTGCCGGCCGAACGCGTGGCGGTGCGCATGCCCGCCGCGCCGGCAGCCCGTGCGTCGCAGGCCCGGCCCGCGCTGGCAGGCGCTTCGCAGGACGAGTGGTCGTCGTTCTGAAGCCTTGCCGCGTCGTGATGGACGGCCGTTGACCGGCCGTTCCCGTCCGCGCTTGCGCGTGCGCAACGCTGCATTCTTTCGGCTACGGGTCAGGATGGGATGGTAAGGTTGGCAACCTCCCCACGCCGCCCTGTCCCCGTCCATGAGTCTGCCCGACCCCGTCCGTCGCGTCATCGCCCGAACACGCCGGCTGGCGCGCCGCAAGGTGCGCCAGATCAACCGTCTGTCCAGGAAGAGCGTGCAGCTCGGGCTGTTGCTCGGCGGCGCCGCGTTGGTGGCGCTCATGTCGCTGGGCTTTGCCTATCTGGCCGACAAGGCGCTGGCCTGGAACCGCCAGTGGGTCGCCTACAACGGCTGGCTGGCGTTGCTGGTCATGCCGTTTGGGCTGGCCGCGCTGCGCTGGCTCACGCTGCGTTTCGCACCCAACGCTTCCGGCAGCGGCATTCCGCAAGTCATCGGCGCCTTGTCGCTGCCGCCGGGCCCCAGCCAGAACAGCCTGGTGTCGCTCGCCCAAAGCCTTTGGAAGATACCGCTGGCGTTCTTCGGCATGCTGTGCGGCGCGTCGATCGGCCGCGAGGGTCCTTCCGTGCAGGTCGGCGCGGCGCTGATGCTGGCGTGGGGCGATTTCTGGAAGCGCCGCGGCTTGCAGCTGCGCGGCTTTCACGCCAACGAGCTGATTGCAGCGGGCGCCGCCGGCGGCCTGGCGGCGGCCTTCAACGCGCCGCTGGCCGGCGTCATCTTCGCCATCGAGGAACTGGGGCGCGGCACCGTGCTGCGCTGGCAGCGGCTGGTGCTGATCGGCGTGCTGGCCGCCGGCTTCCTGGTGGTGGCGGTGGAAGGCAACAATCCTTATTTCGGCGTCTTTGCCGGCGCACCCCTGTCGCAGAACATGGTGATGTGGATCGTCATCTGCGGCGCCCTCAACGGCGCGCTGGGCGGCATCTTCGCCCGCCTGCTGGGCAAGGGCCCGATCGGCGCGGCGCCGCAGTCGTGGCGCGCGTGGATCCGGACGCATCCGATCTGGACGGCGTTCATCATGGGCCTGGCGATGGCGGTGATCGGCCTGTGCACCGCGGGCAGCGTGTACGGCACCGGCTACGCCGTCGCGGCTGACCTGCTCAACGGCAAGGACGCGGTGCCGGACGGCTTTGGCCTGGCCAAGCTGGCGGCCACCGTCGCGTCCTATTGGGCGGGCATTCCCGGCGGCATCTTCACGCCAGCGCTCACCACGGGCGCGGGCATCGGCCATCACATCTGGGAGTTGGCAGGCGAGGGCGTCGACCAGCGCGTGCTGGTGCTGCTGTCCATGGCGGCCTTTCTGGCGGCCGCTACCCAGGCGCCCTTGACGGCGAGCGTCGTGGTGATGGAAATGACGGGCAGCCAGCCGATGCTGTTCTGGTTGCTGGTCGGGTCGTTGCTGGCGTCGGGCGTGTCGCGCCAGTTCTGCCCGCAACCGTTCTACCATCTGGCGGCCGGCCGTTTCCGCCGTCAGGCCATCGTCGACGCGGGCCGCGCGGCCAAGGCCGGCGCGCACTGATCCCGGGCATGGCGGCCCGGTTCCGTGCACGCGCGCGCCGGTCCAATGTGAACGTCTACTGGACACTGTCCGTTGTGCGGACATCCGGGTAACGCACCAACTTGGCGCGAAACCGCTGCGTTAACATCGTCCGATCCCGAGTTCTTTCACTTCACTTCGAGCTTCCCATGACCGTGAATGCCTTTATCTGTGATGCGATTCGTACCCCCTTCGGCCGCTACGGCGGTGCGCTGGCTTCCGTGCGGCCCGACGATCTGGCTGCCGTAGCCATCAAGGCGCTGGCGGCGCGCAATCCTGGCGTGCGCTGGGAAGAACTCGACGACGCCATCATGGGTTGCGCCAACCAGGCGGGCGAAGACAACCGCAACGTGGCCCGCATGGCCACGCTGTTGGCCGGCCTGCCGGTCGAAGTGCCCGGCGCCACGGTCAACCGCTTGTGCGGCTCGGGTCTGGACGCCATCGGCACCGCCGCGCGCGCCATCCGCGCCGGAGAAGCCGGCCTGATGCTGGCCGGCGGCGTGGAAAGCATGAGCCGCGCCCCGTTCGTCATGGGTAAGGCGGACAGCGCCTTCTCGCGCAGCGCCGCCATTTATGACACCACCATCGGCTGGCGTTTCATCAACAAGCTGATGAAGGCGCAGTACGGCGTGGACTCGATGCCCGAGACCGCCGAAAACGTCGCCGACGATTTCAACATCAGCCGCGCCGACCAGGATCTGTTCGCGCTGGCCAGCCAGGAAAAGACCGCGCGCGCCCAGAAGGAAGGTTTCTTCGACGCCGAGATCGTGCCCGTGTCGATCGCCCAGAAAAAGGGTGACCCGATCATCGTCTCCAAGGACGAGCACCCGCGTGAAACGTCGCTGGAATCGCTGGCCAAGCTCAAGGGCGTGGTCCGCGAAGGCGGCAGCGTCACGGCCGGCAACGCGTCGGGTGTGAACGACGGCGCCGCCGCGCTGCTGCTGGCCGATGAAAAGGCTGCCGCCCGCCATGGCCTGACCCCACGCGCCCGCGTTGTCGGTATGGCGACCGCCGGCGTCGCGCCGCGCATCATGGGCATCGGTCCGGCGCCCGCCACGCAGAAGGTGCTGGCCCAGACCGGCCTGACGCTGGATCAGATGGACGTGATCGAACTGAACGAAGCGTTCGCCGCGCAAGGTCTGGCCGTGCTGCGCCAGCTGGGCATCGCCGACAATGACCCGCGCGTGAACCCCAACGGCGGCGCGATCGCCCTGGGCCACCCGCTGGGCGCCAGCGGCGCGCGTCTGGCCACCACGGCCATCAACCAGCTGCATCGCACCGGCGGCCGCTACGCGCTGTGCACGATGTGCATCGGCGTCGGCCAAGGCATCGCGCTGATCATCGAACGCGTGTAAGGCGCGTGGTACGGCCGGCGGCGCGCGTCGTGCTGTCCGGCAAACAACAAGGGAGCCCTCGGGCTCCCTTTGTCATTACCTGCTGGGGCGGTCTGCCCGAAGGCGTCAGGGCAGGCCGTCGAGCTTTTTCCCGGCAGTGATGCCGTGCTTGCCGAACCACCCTTGCGCCATTTCCAGCGCGTAGCGCACCGGCTTCTTTGCGCAATGCGGGTCTTCGGTCTGCGGCGCCATGTCTTCAATGTTGACGATCGTGCCGTCGTCGGCGATAAAGGCAATCGACAGGGGCAGCAGCGTGTTGCGCATCCAGAAGCACTGCACGTCCGGCTGGTCGAAGACGAACAGCATGCCGTCGTTGCCCGGCAGCTCCCTGCGGAACATCAGACCGTCGCGCCGCGTGGCGTCCGTGTTTGCAACTTCTGCGCGGATAATATGGATTCCGGCCGACAATTGCGTCGTGGGCAGACGCGGCTGCGGGCCGGTCTGTTGCTGGGCGCTGGCGGGCAGGGGCAGGGCGGCTGCGATCGCGATGGCGGCGGCGGCGATCACCGGCGCCTTGCGGCCGCCCGCGTTTGCCGCTGACGATGCCTTGGTGAAGGTTGTTTTGAACAGCGTACGAACAATGGGAAACAAAACGGCAATCTTCAGCATGGCCCGGCGGAGTATTAAGAAAAATAACAAGGCGGGGCCCGAAAGCCCCGCCTGGATAATGGCGCAACCTTACCGTTGCGCTTTAAAGGGTAACTCAGGCAGCCGTAATATTGAGCGCCTGTTTTCCTTTAGGCCCCTGGATAATCTCGAAGGCCACTTTCTGGCCTTCTTTCAGGGTTTTAAAACCATTCATCTGGATGGACGAGAAGTGGGCGAACAGATCTTCACCGCCATCGTCGGGCGTAATGAAGCCAAACCCCTTTGCATCGTTGAACCATTTGACGGTGCCCGTCGATTTGGGATTGTCCCCTTGGACGGCGGTTGCGGTCGTATCAGACATGCGGCCTGCCTCATTGAATCGTATGTTGACAGAAGGGCATTGTGGTCTAGACCCCTGTCCCCCCTCCGGCTTCCTGGCAGATTTTCGGTAAATTGAAAACCCCAGAATGCGTGGATAATGCGCCGCTTTTCTTGACCTAGTCAAGTATGGATACTACGTATTTCTGCGTGTAATTTTCAGTAAGTTGAGTGGTTGCCGTCCCCAGTTTAAATAGAATACCCGCCCTATGAGTTCTACCTTGGATTCCCAGCATGACTTGGTCGTCGAGAAGGCGCCGGCACGTACTGCGCCGCCGCCGATGTACCAGGTGTTGCTGCTTAATGACGACTACACCCCGATGGAGTTCGTCGTGAAAGTGCTGCAGAAATTCTTCAATAAAAACCAGGAAGAGGCGACGCGCATCATGCTGCAAGTGCATCACGAAGGCCGAGGCGTCTGCGGGGTTTACCCCCGTGACCTCGCCGCCACACGGATCGCGCAGGTCGGTCAGTATGCGCGGGCGCGTCAACACCCGCTGCAGTGCGTGATGGAACCGGTTTGATCTCGACAAAACACAATGGCGCCGCCAGCAATGGCGGCGTTGTGCTGCCGGTTGCATCCCGGGCACAGGGATGAACGGTTTTGCCGCGTAACGGGAAGCGCGCGGCACATGCGGGTCGGCAGCTCCGCCGCTAAGGAGCGTTGCGTTCTAGTGGGCGGGGAGGTTTCGCCGTGAGTGGAAAGTTCAACAAGACTTGGCTAGCTGTAGCCGGGATCGCGGTGGTGGCCGGCGCAATTGGCGCGGGCTGGTGGATGGGCAAGGGGCAGCAGCCGGCAAGTACGGCAGCGGTTCTGGCGGCGCAGACAGCGACCGCCGCGGCTCCGCAGGCGGCGAACAATGCGGCGCCAGCACTGCCTGCCACCGCGACCGTGGGCGCGGCGGATCCCTTCGCGGCCTTGAATTGCCAACCCCGCCAATACAACGATGCCTTGTCGCTGGCCGTGACCTTCACGCAGCCGGTGGATGCCAAGAGCAATCTGGACGCTTTCCTTCAGGTGACCGATACGGGTTCGACGGCCGGCAAGGCCGACGAGGACAGCGAATCGGCCGCCGCGCCGGGCCAGCAGCCGGCCTCGGTGCGTCCTGGCGATTCCGCGCCCAAGGGCAAGATCCTCAAGGGCAACTGGGTCGTCGGCGACAACCCGCGCGTGGTGTACTTCCCGTATGTGCAGCCGCAGCGCTCCTACGCGATCACGGTCCGCTCGGGCCTGCCCGGCGCGGGCGAAAAGGTCGCGCTGACCGAGGCTTCGCATTGCGAAGTCAGCACGCAGGCCATGCCGCCGTCGTTTTACTTCGCCAGCCGCGGCGTCGTGCTGCCCGCCGGCCAGAACGGCGGCCTGCCGGTCGCCACGGTCAATGTGCCCGAGGTTGACGTGCAGTTCCTGCGCGTGTCCCCCGACCGCGTGCCCGAACTCTTCGACACCGTGCTGGGCGTGGGCCGCACCCCCGCCGCCTCGGAAGACGAGGACGACGGCAACTATGACGAGAACGACTGGCGCTACGCCGGTAACCGCAGCCTGAAGGGCTCGGTCAGCAACTGGGACCTGGACCGGCTGAATTCGCTGACGACCAGCGTCTATCAGGGCCGTTTCGTCACCGACGACAAGCCGAACCGCCGCCACGTCACGTTCCTGCCCGTCGAGGGCATCAAGGAACTGCAGGAGCCGGGCATCTACGTCGCGGTCATGAGCCAACCTGGCCGTTTCCGCTATGAGTACCAGGTCACCTATTTCTACGTCAGCGATATTGGGCTGCACGCCCGCCGCTACAGCGACCGCATCGAAGCGTATTCGGTGTCGCTGAAGTCCGGCCAGGCCATTTCCGGCGCGGTGTTTGAACTGGTGGACGGCGCCGGCAAGCCGCTGGCCAAGGCGGCCGCCGATGCACAGGGCCATGTCCGCTTTGACGGCAGCTTTGCCAATGCCCGCGTCATCCGCGCCTCGCGCGACAAGGAAATGACCGTGCTGGCGCTGGGCGAACCGGCGCTGGATCTGTCCGAATTCGATACGGGCGGCCATGCCTCGCGCGCCAACAATCTGTTCGTCTACGCCGGCCGCAACCTGTATCGCCCCGGCGAAACCTTCCACGTATCGGTGCTGCCGCGCGACCTCGACGGCCGCGTGCTGACGCCGTCGCCGCTGACTGCCACCCTCAAGCGTCCGGATGGCCGCACGATGCAGACCGCGCTGTGGCAACCGCAGAAGGATCTGCCCGGTTATGTCGAACGCGCGATCGATCTGCCGCTGGATGCCCAGACCGGCACGTGGCTGCTGGAACTGCGCGTCGATCCGTCCTCGCGCGCGCCGGATGCCTCATGGAAGTTCCAGGTCGAGGAATTCTTGCCCGAACGCATGAAGATGGCGCTGACCTCGGGTCAGGACGTGTTGTCCCCCGACGAGGAGCTGACCGTCGATGTGCAGGGCGACTACCTGTATGGCGCGCCGGCTGCCGGCAACCGTCTGCTGGCCACCTTCCAGGTCAAACGTGATCGTTTTGCGCTGGCCCAGCAATGGCCCGGCTTCATCTTTGGCGATGTGGCCGACGATACGCGCCGCAGCTTCGGTGAACTGCCGGAATCCGCGCTGGACGACAAGGGCCGCGCGCAGCTCGACGTGAACCCGAACGCCGCCGGCACGCATTCGCCCATGAAGGTCCGAGTGTCCGCCAGCCTGCTGGAATCCGGCGGCCGCCCTGTGGTCCGCTCCATCGAACGTACCGTCTGGCCCGCCGACAAGCTGATCGCCGTCCGTCCGCAGTTCGACAGCGACGTGGCCCGCGAGAACGCGCCGGCCGGTTTCGAGGTCATCCGCGCCAACGCGCAAGGCAAGATCGAACCGCTCGCGCAGGCGCAGATGCGTCTGTTCCGCGAAGAGCGCCAGTACTACTGGCGATTCGACGACCAGCGCGGTTGGAACAGCGGCTATACCGAAACCGAAGAACTGGTCGACTCACGCGAAATTGCGCTGAACGATCGCACCCAACTGACCGTGCCGGTCAAGTGGGGCCGCTACCGTCTGGAAATCACGGATCCGGAAACCGGCGAAACGATGCGCTATCGCTTCTATGCCGGCTGGAACGCGCAGGACGCCGACGCCATGGGCAACCGCCCCGACCGCGTGCAGATGAAGCTGGAAGGCGTGCCCGCCAAGCCGGGCGACACCGTCAAGCTGACGCTGACGCCGCCGCATGATGGCCAGGCGCTCATCACCGTCGAAGGCGACCGCATGCTGTGGTCCAAGTGGGTGGCCGTGAAGGCAACGGGCACCGAGGTCGAGATTCCGGTCGACAAGGAATGGAAGCGCCACGACCTGTACGTGGCCGCGGCGGTGTTCCGCCCCGGCAGCGAAGGCGACCGCGTCACGCCGGCCCGCGCGCTGGGCCTGGCGTTCCTGCCGATCGCCAGCGCCGACCGCAAGCTGGACGTCAAGCTCACCGCCGCGCCCAAGGCCGTGCCGGAGACCAAGACGACCGTGCGCGTCAAGGTCGATGGCGCGCAGGGCAAGCAGGCGATGGTGACGCTGTCCGCGGTCGACGTGGGCATTCTCAACATCAACCAGTACGCCACGCCCGATCCGCTGGATTATTTCTTCGGCAAGCACCGCTACGCGCCCGAGTTGCTGGACATGTACGGCAAGCTCATCGAGAAGATGGACGGCACGAAGGGCAAGCTGAAGTGGGGCGGCGACGCCGCAATGCGCGGCGACAGCAAGAGCCTGCCCAAGAAGGTCAAGCTGGTGGATCTGTTCTCGGGTCCCGTTGCGCTCAATGCGCAGGGCGAAGCGGACATCCCGCTGGACCTGCCGGACTTCAATGGCACGCTGCGCCTGATGGCCGTCGCGTTCACGCCCGACAACTACGGCAGCACCGACGCCGAAATGGTCGTGGCAGCGCCCATCGTGGCGGAACTGAACACCCCGCGTTTCATCACGCCGGGCGACCAGGCCGCCATTGCGCTGGACGTTACCAACATGAGCGGCGCCGAACAGAAGATCTCGGTCAAGCTCGAAGCCCTGGATCCGCTGGCCATCGTCGACGGCGTGCGCACTGTCACGTTGAAAGACAAGCAGCGCACGACGCTGCGGTTCACGGCGACCACCACCGGTTCGTACGGCCTGGGCCTGATGCGTCTGACCGTGGACGGGCAGGGCGGCGCCAAGCCGATCCGCATCGTGCGCGAGTCCGTGCTGCAGGTGCAGCCCGCGCATGCGCCGGAGCGCCAGGTGCGGCGTCTGCGCCTGAATCCGGGCGAGTCGCAACCGGCGCAGGCGTCGTGGGTCGCGTCCTATTACCCGGATTCGACGACCGTCAGCCTGACCGTGTCCAATCGTCCGCCGTTCAACGTCAACCGTCTGGTCGAGGACCTGCTCAACTATCCGTATGGATGCACCGAGCAGACCATCAGCGCGGCCATGCCGTGGGTGATGCTGGATGAAGACGCCGCCAAGCAGTTCGGCCTGAAGCCGCGCACCGAGGCCGAACGCGCCGCCAAGGTCGCCGGCGCCATCAGCCGCCTGTCGGGCATGCGCAACTCGGTCGGTTCGTACAACCTCTGGAGCGGCGCGTCCTCGCGCGACGTGTGGCTGACGGCCTACGCCGTGGGCTTCATGCAGGACGCACGCGATCGTGGCTTCGATGTGCCCGAGGCGTCGCTGGATCGTTCGCGGACGTGGCTGCTGGAGCAGGTGCAGCAGAGCGCCGGTGCATTCGGCACGTGGTCGGCCAACCTGCGCCGCAACGTCGAGGCCAACCGCATCGACAGCAGCGACGCCAACGTGCTGCGCGAAGACCATCGCCGCTTTGCCGGCCTGGCCACCGCCGCGCTGGTGCTGGCGCGCGACAAGAAGGCGCCGTTGTCGACCGTGCGTCAGCTGTTCGACAACTATCAGGAGCGCGCGCGCTCGCCGCTGCCGCTGGTGCAACTGGCCGCCGCGTTCAAACTGATGGGCGACGAAGGGCGCATGAAGCAGGCGCTTGACCTGGCCATGACGCGCACCTATGGCATCAACATCAATAACCGCAGCAGCGCCTACTACGACGAATGGATGGGCGACTACGGCAGCAGCGTGCGCGACTACGCGTTGTCCTACGCGCTGGTCTCGCAATACGAGCTGCGCCACGAACGCAGCGAGAACCTGCTGAATCAGCTCTCCAGCCGCCTGGGCAACCGTTCGTACCTGTCCACGCAGGAACAGATGGCCCTGCTGCTGGCCGCGCGCGCCGCGGGCGGCAACAAGAACACGCCGTGGGAAGCGGTGCTGACCGTCAATGGCGAGCGTAAGCCGCTGACGGGCGGCAAGAGCGACCAGACGGTCTCGCTGTCGGCCGCGGATCTGGCGGGCACGCAGTTGCAGAACACGGGCAGCCAATCGCTGTTTGTCGAATACGACATCCAGGGCAGCCCGACTGCGACCCCCGCGCCGCGCAACGACATCATCCAGCTCAAGCGTGGCTGGTACCGTCCGGACGGCCGCCCGTGGGACGGCGGCACCCTGCAGACCGGCGACATGCTGGTGGTGTGGGTCCAGGCCAGCGCCAACCAGAACATCCCCGATGGTCTGCTGGTTGACCGCGTGCCGGCGGGCTTCGAGGTCGAAAACCTCAACCTGTCGCAGAGCCCGGAAATGCAGGACTGGAAGATCGGCGGGCGCCGCGTGGCCGACGCCATGTCGGATTCCAACATCAAGCATCGCGAGTTCCGCGACGACCGCTACGTCGCCGCGGTGTCGCTGGGCCGTGGCAAGGTGGACGTGTTCTATCTGGTGCGCGTCGTGACGCCGGGCCGCTACGCGGTGCCGTCGACGGTGGCCGAGGATATGTACCGCCCCGAAATCCGCGGCGTGGGTGAGCAATGGAGCACGGTCGAAATCCGCGATCGCGGCGCCAAGCGTCCTTGAACGCCGCCGCCGTTTGCCAGGCGGGCGCATCGCGCGCCCGCCGCTGGCGGCGGCGCGGCATCTTCGCGGCCAGCGCGTTGTCAGCGCTGGCCGCGTTGTTATTCGCGCTCGACCGTCTGTATCCGCTGCCTCCCATCGATTCGGGCGGGGCGGCGGTTGTCGTCGCCGCCGATGGCACGCCGCTGCGCACCTATCCCAGCCGCGACGGCATCTGGCGCTACCCGGTCCAGCCCGATCAGGTTTCGCCCCGCTACCTGGAGACGCTGCTCACCTACGAGGACCGCTGGTTCTACTGGCATCCCGGGGTGAATCCCGTGGCGCTCGCGCGCGCGGGCTGGCAGTGGGCCACCAACCGCCGCATCGTGTCTGGCGGCTCCACGCTGACCATGCAGGTGGCGCGGCTGATCGATCCGCAACTGGCGGGCAAGCCGTCGCGCACGATGTCGGCCAAGCTGCGGCAGGCGTGGCGCGCCGTGCAGTTGGAAATGCACTACAGCAAGGACGAGATCCTTTCCCTTTACCTGACCCACGCGCCGATGGGCGGCATCGTCGAGGGCGTCGAGATGGGCTCGCGGCTGTGGCTGGGCAAGCCGGCCCGCGACCTGGGCCCGGCAGAAGCGGCGATGCTGACCGCCTTGCCGCAGGCCCCGTCACGGCTGCGTCCCGACCGTCATCCCGAGGCCGCCCAGGCCGCCCGCGACAAGGTGCTGGACCGCATGGCCGAACTCGGCCGCTGGACTCCGGCCGAGGTGGCTGACGCCAAGATCGAAACCGTCATCGCGCCGCCGTTGCGGGCGCGCTGGCTGGCGCCCCTGGCGGCGCAGCGCCTGCTGCTCGAAGCGGGCGGCGCGCGCCGCGCGGGCGGCCGGCCACCACTGGTCACCTCCACGCTGGATGCGGACATGCAGGCGTCGGTGGAACAAATGTTGCTGGACCGGGTCGATAACCTTCCGCCCAAGGTGTCGATGGCGGTGCTGGTGATGGACAACGACTCGCTGGAGGTCAAGGCTTACGCCGGATCGGCAGATTTTTCCGACGATTCCCGGTACTCGCATGTGGACATGGTGCGCGGCGTACGATCGCCGGGGTCGACGCTCAAGCCGTTTCTGTATGCCCAGGCCCTGGACGAGGGGCTGATCCATTCTGAAAGCCTGCTGATCGACGCGCCCATGTCGTTCGGCGGCTACGCACCCGGGAATTTCCAGGCGGCCTTCGCCGGGCCGATCAGCGTGGCGCAGGCGTTGCAGCGGTCGCTCAACGTGCCTGCGGTGGACCTGCTGGACCGGGTCGGACCAGCCAGTTTTGCCTCGGTTATGCTGACGGGCGGCGTGAAGTTACGAATGCCCGCGGGCGCCGAGCCAAATCTGAGCTTGATTTTGGGCGGGGGTGGCACCACATTGGAAGAACTGGTCGGCGCGTATCGTGCGCTGGCCCGGGACGGCATCTCGGGGCGGCCCCGCTTGACGGCGGAGCAGCCGGTTGTCGAGTCCCGTATGATGAGTCCTGGCGCGGCCTGGATCGTCCGGGACATCCTCGAAGGCGGTGGACACCCGGACCGGCCGTTTTACCAGTCGGGCAATCCCGGCCGGCAACTGGCCTGGAAAACCGGGACCAGTTTCGGATTCCGGGATGCCTGGGCGGTCGGCGTGACCGACAGATGGACGATCGGCGTATGGGTCGGCAGGCCCGACGGTACGCCGAATCCAGGATTTTTTGGGGCGAATGTGGCGGCGCCGCTACTGCAGGATATCGTGGCGGCATTGCCGGAAGGCGCCCAGCAGGTCCGCGTCAGGCCCGAAACGGTGCAGGCGGTGGTGACATGCTGGCCTTTGGGTTACAGGCTGGGTAGCGAGCCCTCGGGCGCGTGTCCCGAACAGCGGGCGGCCTGGATGCTCAATGAAACGGCGCCGCCCTCGTTTGCCGGCTATGCCGATGCCACCCAGGGACCGCTTCGGCTCGGGGGTGTGGCCAACGGCTCGGTGCTGCGGCCCGTGCCCGGCATGCGGCAAGTTGCGCTGGACGTCGACGTCCAGGGCGCTGAAGGCGAAGTCTGGTGGATGCTCGATGGTCGTGTCGCAAGTCATGGCGCCGCGGGTCATCCGTTTAATTTGGTGCTGGCGCACGACGGCCGGTATACGCTAACCGTCATGGATACACATGGCCGGCACGACAGCGTGGTTTTTGAAATCGCTGGCGTTACGCCATGATCGGCATAGAATATGAATCGTGTATTAGCCCGCTTCGATGCGTTACGGAGGAAGCGTGATTTCTCAAGAGCTTGAAGTCAGCCTGCATATGGCTTTCGTCGAGGCCCGTTCGGCCCGGCACGAATTTATTACCGTCGAGCACCTGCTGTTGGCGTTGCTCGACAACGCTTCGGCGGTCGAGGTCCTGCGCGCCTGCGCGGCCAACCTGGACGACCTGCGTCGCAACCTGCGCCAGTTCGTATCGGAAAACACCCCGGTGATCCCCAGCGGCGCCGAAGTCGACACGCAACCCACGTTGGGTTTCCAGCGCGTCATTCAGCGCGCGATCATGCACGTCTCGGCCGGCGGCACGGGCAAAAAGCCTGTGACGGGCGCGAACGTGCTGGTGGCCATTTTTGGCGAAAAGGACTCGCACGCCGTGTACTACCTGCAACAGCAGGGCGTCACACGCCTGGACGTGGTCAATTTCCTGTCCCATGGCATTACCAAACAGCCGCAGGTGGAGTCCGCCGCCGTGCAGAAAGAGCAACAGCCCAATGGTGAAGAGCAGGGCGACTCGCGTCAGTCGCCGCTGGATCAGTACGCCACCGACCTGAATGCCGCCGCGCTGGCCGGCCGCATCGATCCCCTGATCGGCCGCGAGCACGAAGTCGAGCGCGTCATTCAGGTGCTGTGCCGCCGGCGCAAGAACAACCCGCTGCTGGTGGGCGAGGCCGGCGTTGGCAAGACCGCCATCGCGGAAGGCCTGGCCTGGCGCATTACGCGCGGCGAAGTGCCTGAAGTCCTGCAGGCCGCTCAGGTCTATTCGCTGGACATGGGCGCGCTGCTGGCCGGCACCAAGTACCGCGGCGATTTCGAACAGCGTCTGAAAGGCGTGCTCAAGCAGATCCGCGGCAACCCCGACGCGATCCTGTTCATCGACGAAATCCACACGCTGATCGGCGCCGGTTCGGCGTCGGGCGGTACGCTGGATGCCTCCAACCTGCTCAAGCCGGCGTTGTCGTCGGGGCAGCTCAAGTGCATCGGCGCCACCACCTACACCGAATACCGCGGCGTCTTCGAAAAGGATCACGCGCTGTCGCGCCGGTTCCAGAAGATCGACGTGCCCGAGCCCAGCATCGAACAGACCGTGCAGATCCTGCGCGGCCTGAAAAGCCGCTTCGAAGAGCACCACAGTGTGCGCTATTCGGCCGCGGCGCTGTCGGCTGCCGCCGAACTGTCGGCGCGCTTCATCAATGATCGCCACCTGCCCGACAAGGCCATCGACGTGATCGACGAGGCCGGCGCCGCGCAACGCCTGTTGCCGCGTTCGCGCCAGAAGAAGGTGATCGGCAAGGTCGACATCGAAAACATCGTTTCGAAGATCGCGCGCATTCCGCCGCAGTCCGTCTCCAACGACGACCGCAGCAAGCTCGCCACGCTGGACCGCGACTTGAAGACGGTGGTGTTCGGCCAGGATGGCGCCATCGACGCGCTGTCCGCCGCCATCAAGATGGCGCGCTCGGGCCTGGGCAAGCCGGAAAAGCCGATCGGCGCTTTCCTGCTGTCGGGCCCCACGGGCGTCGGCAAGACCGAAGTCGCACGCCAACTGGCGTTCACGCTGGGTGTCGAACTGCTGCGCTTCGACATGTCCGAATACATGGAGCGCCACGCGGTGTCGCGCCTGATCGGCGCGCCGCCCGGATACGTGGGTTTCGACCAGGGCGGCCTGCTTACCGAGGCAATCACCAAGCAGCCGCATTGCGTGCTGCTGCTCGACGAAATCGAAAAGGCGCACCCGGATGTATTCAACATCCTGCTGCAGGTCATGGACCACGGCACGCTGACCGACAACAACGGCCGCAAGGCAGACTTCCGCAACGTCATCCTCATCATGACGACCAACGCGGGCGCCGAGACCTTGAACCGTCCGTCGATCGGTTTTGCGAACTCGCGGATGGTGGGCGACGAAATGGCGGAAATCCGCCGCATGTTCACGCCGGAATTCCGCAACCGCCTGGACGCGATCATTCCCTTTGCCGCGCTGGACCACGAGGTCATCATGCGCGTGGTGGACAAGTTCCTCATGCAGCTTGAAGACCAGTTGCACGAGCGCCGCGTGGAAGCCGTATTCACCACGCGCCTGCGTGAACACCTTGCCAAGGAGGGGTTCGATCCGCTCATGGGCGCGCGTCCCATGCAACGTCTTATTCAGGACACCATCCGGCGCGCGCTGGCCGACGAGCTGCTGTTCGGCAAGCTGGTCGACGGCGGTTCGGTCACGGTGGATCTGGACGAGTCGGGCAAGGTCACGCTGGACTTTGACGATAGCGGCAAGCCGCCTTCGTCGGACGCGCCGGATAAGCAGGAAGTCGAACTCGTCGACTGATGACCGCGGACCGCCAGCCGCTGATCGAATGCGAACATTGCGCAAGCATCTATCGCCGACATCAGCTTGAACCTGGCGAGACCGCCAATTGTGCCCGCTGCGGCGCCGTGCTCTGGCGCTACAGCGGGCTTACTTTGTCCAATTGGCTGGCGCTCGCCATCACTGCCCTGATCGTCTTCGGGGTGGCCAACGCCTACCCGGTCGCTTCGATGTCCGTGCAGGGCATGGTCCAAGAAGCTTCCCTGCTGGATTCCATCTCCATTACCTGGCGTCAGGGCCATTGGGTCGTTTCCATCATGACCGGCCTGGCGGGCTTCGCGCTGCCGCTGTTGCAACTGATCGTGCTGCTGTGGGTGCTGGGTCCGCTGTCGCGGGGCCGCGAGCCCGCGGATTTCCACGCCGCCATGCGTCTTTTGGGTGTGCTGCGGCCGTGGTGCATGGTGCCGGTTTTCCTGCTTGGCGTGCTGGTTGCGGTCGTGAAACTGGCCGGGATGGCCGCGGTGGCGCCCGGCATCGGTCTGGCGGCGTTCGGCATCCTGACCGTCTTGCTGACGATGCTCGGCAAACTGTCGCCCCATGTGCTGTGGCGGTATGCCGAATCCGTCGGCGTGGTGCCCGTGCATGTGCCCGAAGCCGGGCCCGACGTCGTGTTGACCGGGTGCCACGTCTGCGGCCAGGTGCAGGCGCTGCCGAAGGACGCCGATCCCGAGGCGCATCATCACTGCGTGCGCTGCGACGCGGTGGTGCATTACCGCAAGCCCGACCATGTGGCGCGCACCTGGGCGCTGCTGCTTGCGGCCGTCGTCTTCTACATTCCCGCTAATGTGCTGCCGGTCATGAACGTGAATTCGCTGCTGGGCGACAGCGCGCACACCATTCTGGGTGGCGTGGTGGAACTCTGGCAGATGGGCTCGTGGGACATCGCGCTGATCGTGTTCATCGCCAGTGTGGCGGTGCCGCTGACCAAGCTGCTGGCACTTATCTTGCTGCTGCTGACTGAGCAATGGCGTAGCACAACCAATCTGGGGGCGCGTACGCGGTTGTATCAGATGGTTGAATTCATTGGTCAGTGGTCCATGCTGGATGTATTTGTCGTTATATTGCTGGCGGCCCTGGCCGACTTTCAGGGCTTGATGGAAATCAGCGCCGGTGCCGGCGCCGCCGCGTTCGGCGTGGTTGTCATCCTGACCATGCTGGCTGCCATGAGCTTCGACCTGCGTCGTAGCTGGGACCTTGAAGGTCTGACCGAAATTGAATCAGCGCCGGTGGAGGGCCGGCATGCGCCGGCGTCCGTCTCCGGTAAGCAAGTGGGCTAGGAAAGGCCTCCCGCCGTTGTTTTCCGCTCAGAAAAGGAAAAAGTAGATGTCCGAGCAAGCCCCCGGATCTGGTGAAGAGAAATTCGCGTCGCCCGCGATCTCGCGCAAGAAGAAGAGCCGGATCTCCTGGATCTGGCTGGTCCCTGTCGTGGCCGCATTGATGGGCCTGTCGCTGGTCGTGCGGACCTGGATGCAGGCCGGACCCGACATTTCCATCTCTTTCAATACTGCCGAAGGCCTGGAAGTGGGCAAGACCCAGCTTCGCTACAAGGACGTGAACATCGGCACGGTCAAGTCCATCGGCTTCAATGCCGACCGCAGCAAGGTGGTTGTGAAAGCCGAACTCTCCAAGCAGGTTTCCGACCTGGCGCGCGAAGGCACGAACTTCTGGGTGGTACGGCCGCGGCTGGACGTAAGTGGCGTGTCGGGCCTGGGCACTCTGCTGTCGGGCGCCTATATCGGCGTGGACGCGGAAGAGGGCAAGGACAACGGCAACCGCGCCACGAAGCTGTCTTTTGAAGGTCTGGAAACCCCGCCCGCCGTGACCCACGACCGGGCGGGCAAGCGCTTCATGCTCAAGGCGTCGGACCTGGGCTCTCTGGATATCGGCTCGCCCGTCTACTACCGCCGCATCAACGTGGGCCGCGTGATCGGCTATGCCCTGGACGAGAACGGCAGCGCCGTGAACGTCGAGGTGTTCGTCGATGCGCCCAACGACAAATTCGTCACCAACGGCACCCGCTTCTGGAACGCCAGCGGCGTGGACTTCAGCGTCAATGCCGATGGCCTGAAGGTGCGCACGCAGTCGCTCGTCTCGATGGCGGTGGGCGGCGTGGCGTTCGCAACCGTGCAGAACGCCCGCGATGGCGATGCGGCGGCCAAGGCCGACACCGAGTTCGACCTGTACGCCAGCGAGGCCGCAGCCAAGGCCAATCCGGACGGCGAGGCCTTCCCGATCCGCATGCGCTTTGACCAGTCGATCCGCGGGCTGACTGTGGGGGCGCCGATCGACTTCAACGGGATCACGCTGGGCGACGTCACGCAGATCACGCTGGACTTCGATCCCGCCACCAAGCGCTTCTATTCGCTGGTGGACGCCACCCTGTATCCGGAACGGCTGGGCCGCGTCTACGAAGAAGTCCGCGAACGAGCGATCAAGGAAGGCGACGTGGCAGGCGGCCGCTTGCTGGGCGTGATGATCAAGCATGGCCTGCGCGCGCAACTGCGCACGGCCAACCTGCTGACCGGCCAGCTCTACGTGGTGCTGGACAACGTGCCGAACGCCAAGCCGGTTGAATTCGAGATGTCGGAACCGGCGATCATTCCGACGGTGCCGGGCAACCTGGATCAGCTCCAGCAGCAGGTCACCAACATCGTCACCAAGATCGAGAAGATTCCGTTCGACAAGATCGGCGAGGACCTGCGCGCCACGCTGGCCAGCACGTCCAAGCTGATGAATCGTCTGGACAAGCAGGTGGCGCCCGAAGCCCAGAAGGCGCTCAAGGCAGCCAAGGACTCGATGGCGAACATCAACTCGCTGCTGGCCTCTGACGCCTCGCTGCCGGTCAACACCGAACGGGCGATGCAGGAACTGAGCCGCGCGGCGCGTTCGCTGCGCGCGCTGGCCGACTTCCTGCAATCGAATCCCGAGGCCCTGCTGCGCGGCAGAGGCGAAGACCCCATCCCGGGCGCCGGCCCAGTCAGGAACTAGACGCTCATGAAAAGCCGACTCTCTTGCTCCGCAACCCCGTCCCGCAGCAAACGCGCCCGCGCCGCGCTGGCTGTGCTGGCGCTGTCCGGCGCGCTGGCCGCGTGCGGGTCGTCGCCGCCCGTCCACTATTACACGCTGCAGACGCCCGAGCGGTCGGGTGCGCCCGCCGCGGCGCCGGGTTCCGCCTCGTTCCTGATCGAGGTGCAGCCCGTCACGCTGTCCACGCAGGCCGACCAGCCGCAGTTGATGGTCCGCACCGGCGACGGCAGCATTTCCGCCTTGTATTCCGAGCGTTGGAGCTCGCCGCTGGGCGACGAGTTGCGCAATGCCTTGTCCGATGCGCTCAAGCGTGACCTTGGCGCACTCGACGTGCAGATGGTCAAGCCGGGCCCGGGGGCGCCGATCTGGCGCGTCCAGACCGACGTGCAACGCTTCGAGATGGTGTCGGGCAGCATGGCGCAACTGGACGCCACCTGGCGGGTACGGCCCGTCGACACCAAGGGCAGGGGCCTCTTGTGCCGCAGCGTCGTCACCGAAAACGTGCCGGACGAGGCCGTCGGCAGCCTGATCGCGGCGCAGCAGCGCGCGGTGGTGAGCCTGGCGGGCGTCATGGCGGCTGCCATTCGCGGCCAGAATCCGGCGGGTTCCGGCTCGGTCCAGATGATGGGATGTTCCGCGCTGAAGGAATGATCCGCCCCGGGTTTCCCGGATAAACCTCGCGATCTCAAGCGGTTAACTGGGTTCAACCTAGGGTTAACCTTAATACAAACGCGGTTGCAACCTGTCTAGCATACGGTCCTACCCATACTGGGTCCCGTCCGGGCCCAGTTACACCTTTGCCATGCGACAGGAAGCAATCTCTTATGGCCAGCACGACCCTCGGCGTCAAAGTCGACGACGCACTCCGCGACCGCCTGAAAGCCGCCGCCACCAAGCTCAACTGCACGCCGCACTGGCTGCATAAGCAGGCGATCCTGTCCTATCTGGACAAGATCGAGCGCGGCCATCTGCCCGCCGAGATGTCCCACCTGAGCGCGGATGCTGCGGGCGAAGAGGATGCGGCCGAATCCCATGCCGCGCCCACGCCGCCGTTCTACGAATTCGGCCAGGACGTGCAGCCGCAATCCGTGCTGCGCGCCGCCATCACGGCGGCCTATCGCCGGCCGGAACCCGAGTGCGTGCCGCTGCTGTTGGGCCAGGCCCGCGTGCCCAACCTGGAAAAGGTGCACGCGATGGCGGCCGGCCTGGTCAAGAAGCTGCGCGGCAAGCGCACCGGTGGCGGGGTCGAAGGCCTGATCCAGGAATTCTCCCTGTCCAGCCAGGAAGGCGTGGCGCTGATGTGCCTGGCCGAAGCGCTGCTGCGCATTCCCGACCGCGCCACGCGCGACGCGCTGATCCGCGACAAGGTCGCCCGCGGCGACTGGAAGTCGCATATGGGCGGTTCGCAGTCGCTGTTCGTCAACGCGGCCACCTGGGGTCTGATGATCACGGGCAAGCTGGTGGCCGTGAGCAGCGAGCAGTCGCTGTCCAAGGCGCTTACGCGCCTGATCGGCAAGGGCGGTGAGCCGCTGGTGCGCAAGGGCGTGAACATGGCCATGCGCATGATGGGCGAACAGTTCGTGTCCGGTCAGACGATTTCCGAAGCCCTGGCCAACAACCGCAAGATGGAATCGCGTGGTTTCCGCTATTCGTACGACATGCTCGGCGAAGCGGCGACCACGGCGGAAGATGCCGAACGCTACTACGCCTCGTATGAGCAGGCCATCCACGCGATCGGCAAGGCCGCCGCGGGCCGCGGCATCTACGAAGGCCCCGGCATCTCGATCAAGCTGTCCGCCCTGCATCCGCGTTATTCGCGTGCCCAGCGCGAGCGCGTCATGGCGGAACTGCTGCCGCGCGTGAAGGCGCTGACCATCCTGGCGCGCAGCTACGACATCGGCCTGAACATCGACGCCGAAGAAGCCGACCGCCTGGAGATCTCGCTGGACCTGCTGGAAGCGCTGTGCTTCACGCCTGAACTCGAAGGCTGGAGCGGCATCGGCTTCGTCATCCAGGCTTACCAGAAGCGCGCGCCGTTCGTCATCGATTACGTGATCGACCTGGCCCGCCGCAGCCGCCATCGCGTGATGGTGCGACTGGTGAAGGGCGCGTACTGGGATAGCGAAATCAAGCGTGCCCAGGTCGACGGCCTGGAAGGCTATCCGGTCTACACCCGCAAGCTGTACACGGACGTGGCGTACATTGCCTGCGCCCGCAAGCTGCTGGCCGCGCCCGAAGCCGTGTATCCGCAGTTCGCCACGCACAACGCCTACACGCTGGCAGCGATCTACCAGCTTGCCGGCCAGAACTACTACCCCGGTCAATACGAGTTCCAATGCCTGCACGGCATGGGCGAGCCGCTGTACGAAGAAGTGGTCGGCCCGCTGACCCAGGGCAAGCTCAACCGTCCGTGCCGCATCTACGCGCCGGTCGGCACGCACGAAACCCTGCTGGCGTATCTGGTGCGCCGCCTGCTGGAAAACGGCGCCAACACCTCGTTCGTGAACCTGATCGGCGATGAAACCATCCCGGTCGAAGCGCTGGTTGCCGACCCGGTGGAAGCCGCCTCGCGCATCACACCGCTGGGCGCCCCGCACGAGAAGATTCCGCTGCCGCGCGAGCTTTACGGCAATCCGCAGGACGGCGCCCGCGCCAACTCGGCGGGCCTGGACCTCAGCAACGAACATCGCCTGGGCTCGCTGTCGGCGGCGCTCCTGGCCAGCGCCGGAACGCCGTGGCGCGCCGGTCCCATGCTGGGTGAAGGCGGTGAACACTGGGATTCCGCCAAGGCAATCGAAGTGCGCAACCCCGCCAATCTGCGCGACGTGGTCGGCCATGTGATCGAAGCCGATTCGGCCGATGCCGAAGTCGCCCTGCGCGCTGCCGCCAACGCCGCGCCGATCTGGCAGTCCACGCCGGTCGCCGAACGCGCGCAGTGCCTGCGCCGCGCGGCGCAATTGCTGGAAGAGCAGATGCAGACCCTGCTGGGCCTCATCGTGCGCGAAGCCGGCAAATCGCTGCCGAACGCCATCGCGGAAGTGCGCGAGGCCGTGGACTTCCTGCGCTACTACGCCGACCAGGCCGAGCAGGAATTCAGCAACGACACGCACCGTCCGCTGGGCACCGTGCTGTGCATCAGCCCGTGGAACTTCCCGCTGGCGATCTTCACCGGTCAAGTGGCGGCCGCGCTGGCGGCGGGCAACACCGTGCTGGCCAAGCCGGCCGAGCAAACCCCGCTGATCGCGGCGCAAGCCGTGGCCATCCTGCGCGCGGCCGGCGTGCCTGCCGGCGCCGTGCAGCTGCTGCCGGGCCGCGGCGAAACCATCGGCGCGCAACTGGTGGCCAATCCGGGCGTGCGCGGCGTGATGTTCACGGGCTCGACCGATGTGGCGCGCATCATCGCTCGCACCCTGGCCGACCGCCTGGACGATAACGGCCACACCATCCCGCTGATCGCGGAAACCGGTGGCCAGAACGCCATGGTGGTGGACTCGTCGGCCCTGTCGGAGCAAGTCGTATTCGACGTGCTCAGTTCGGCCTTCGATTCGGCCGGCCAGCGCTGCTCGGCGCTGCGCGTGCTGTGCGTGCAGGAAGACAACGCGGATCACGTGCTGACGATGCTGCGCGGCGCGATGCGCGAGCTGGCCGTCGGCAATCCGGATCGCCTGTCGGTTGACGTGGGTCCCGTGATCGACACCGAGGCCCGCAACGGCATCCAGCGTCACATCGAGTCCATGCGCACGGCCGGTCATCGCGTCGACCAGGTCGAACTGAACGGCGAATGCCGCCACGGCACCTTCGTGCCGCCGACCATCATCGAAATCGACAAGGTCAGCGAGCTGACCCGTGAAGTCTTCGGGCCGGTGCTGCACGTGGTGCGCTACAAGCGCGACGAACTCGACGCGCTGCTCGACGCCGTCAACGGCACGGGTTACGGACTGACGTTTGGCGTGCACACGCGTATCGACGAGACCATCGCGCACGTGACGGGCCAGGTCCACGCCGGCAACGTCTACGTCAACCGCAACATCGTGGGCGCCGTGGTGGGCGTGCAGCCGTTCGGCGGGGAAGCGCTGTCGGGTACGGGTCCGAAGGCGGGCGGTCCGTTGTATATGTACCGCCTGCTGGGCACGCGCCCCGCAGGCCTGCCGCCGGCGCTGGACGCCGCGGCGCCGCTGCCGCAGCGCATCGCGCTGCCCGGCCCGACGGGCGAGACCAACACCTATATGGTCGAGCCGCGAGGCGCCGTGTACTGCGTGGCCGCCACCGAGGCCGGCGCGCGGGCGCAGTGGTCCGTGGCCCGTCTGACCGGCAACCACGCGTGGTTTGCGGACACGCCGGCCGCGCAGGCGCTGCTGGCGACGCTGGATGCCGATCAGCAGGGCCAGGCCGGCATCCTGTCGGATGCTGACGTGGACGAGGCCGACTACCAGGCCGTGCTGTTCGAAGGCGACGGCGACGCGCTCAAGGCGCTGAACCAGCGCATCGCGCGGCGTCCGGGTCCCATCCTGGCGGTGCACGGCCTGACCTCCGACGCCTTGGCGGCGGGCGCCAGCTACGTGCCGGAACGCCTCCTGACCGAGCGTTCCGTCAGCGTCAACACGGCGGCCGCGGGCGGCAACGCCAGCCTCATGACCATCGGTTAAGCGTGACCAGGGGTAACCCTCAGGAAACTGAGGGTTATCTCCAATATCGGGCTAGGTTGCACTGGAACGAAAATCCGGTCGCACCTCTGGCCTGGCTGCCGCAATCCGGCATTCAGGCTCTGCAGAAAATGCATGCGCGGGACCCGGATATCACTGGGCCCGCGGTAGTAAAAAACCAAAAGCCTGGCTAAAAGCTCAGGTATAACAAGGCCTTAGTCCGATATTTCGGAGGATTCCCCATGAAGTTCCGCACCACTTTGAAGCTTCTCGCTGCAAGCATCGCCGCCGCCGGCATGACGGCCGCCGTGCAGGCCGCCGACGTCAAGTTCGGCTTCGCAGCCCCGCTGACCGGTCCGCAATCGCACTACGGCGAGGACATGCAGAATGGCCTGAACCTGGCCCTCGAAGAAGCGAACAAGAAGGGCATCAAGATCGACGGCGAGACGGCCAAGTTCGTGCTGGTTTCGCGCGACGACCAGGCTGATCCGCGCGTGGGCGTGCAGGTCGCCCAGCAACTCGTCGACCAGGACGTTGTGGGCATCCTGGGTCACTTCAACTCGGGCACCACGATTCCCGCGTCGCGCGTCTACCACGAAGCCGGCCTGCCGCAGATCGCCATGGCGACCTCGCCCGAATACACCAAGCAGGGCTACGAAACCACGTTCCGCATGATGACCAGCGACACCCAGCAGGGCGCCGCGGTTGGCAAGTTCATCGTGCAGAACCTGAAGGCCAAGAAGGTCGCGATCATCGACGATCGCACCGCCTACGGCCAGGGTCTGGCGGACGAAGTCGAGAAGGCCGTCAAGGCCGCCGGCGGCCAGGTCGTGCGCCGCGAATACACCACCGACAAGGCCAACGACTTCACGGCCATCCTGACCAACATCAAGGGTTCCGCGCCCGACGCCATCTTCTACGGCGGCCTGGACGCCCAGTCCGGCCCGATGAAGCGCCAGCTCGCCACGCTGGGCCTGAAGGCCCCGCTGGTGTCCGGCGAAATGACGCGTAGCGACACCTTCATCAAGCTGGCCGGCGATGCCGCCGACGGCACCTATGCCTCGCTGGCCGGCGTGCCGCTGGACAAGATGGCCGCGGGCAAGGACTTCGATCAGAAATACCAGGCCCGCTTCAAGAAGGCGCCCGGCGTGTACGCGCCGTACGCCTACGACGGCGCCTGGAACATGATCACGGCCATCGAAGAGGCCGGTTCCGCCGACCCCGAAAAGTACCTGCCCAAGCTGGCCAAGCTGAACCGCAAGGGCGCGACGAGCGAGCACATTTCCTACGACGACAAGGGCGATCTGAAGGAAATCTCGGTCACCATCTACGAAGTCAAGAACGGCAAGTGGGAGATGGTTGAAACGATGGTCAGCCAGGCTAACTAAGCCGGCTTGAAACCAGGGCGGAGCTGGCCGCGCGCCACGTTCCGCCCCCTCTTTTCCGCACGCGCCGTCCGGCGCAGCGGCGCGCGACGCGCGGCCAGGCCTTTGCGCCCTGGCCGCCCCGCGCGATTCTTCCAGGCTTATTCAGCGGCCCCTATGGATATCTTCATTCAACAACTGATTAACGGCGTCACGCTCGGCAGCGTGTACGCCCTGGTCGCCCTTGGCTACACCATGGTGTACGGCATCATCGGGCTGATCAACTTCGCGCATGGCGACGTCGTCATGATTGGCGCAATGGCTGCCACCACGGTCGCCATCACGCTGGTGGGCGGCGATCCCGGCGCCTCGGCCTTCGTGGTGCTGGGCGTCGGCCTGCTGGTCTCCGTCCCGCTGTGCATGGCGGTGGGCTGGACGGCCGAACGCGTGGCCTACCGGCCGCTGCGCCGCGCGCCGCGTCTGGCAGCGCTGATCACCGCGATCGGCGTGTCCATCATCCTGCAGAACGTCGCCATGATGGCCTGGGGCCGCAACTACCTGAACTTCCCGCAGGTGCTGTCGCCGCAGGTGTTCGAGTTTGGCGGCGCGCGCATGAGTTCGCTGCAGATCGCCATCGTGGTGATTGCGGCGCTGATCATGGGCGGACTGCTGGCGGTCGTGCACAAGACCCGCCTCGGCACCGCGATGCGCGCGACCGCGCAGAACCGCGAGGTCGCGGGCCTGATGGGCGTGAACATCAATACCGTGATCTCGGCCGCTTTCCTGATCGGCTCGGCGCTTGCGGCCGTGGCCGGCATGATGGTCGCCACGTATTACGGCGTGTCGCAATACACGATGGGCTTCATGCTGGGCCTGAAGGCCTTCACCGCTGCGGTGCTGGGCGGCATCGGCAACCTGGTCGGCGCGATGGCCGGCGGTCTGCTGCTGGGCATCATCGAGTCGCTGGGCGCGGGCTACATCGGCGACCTGACGGGCGGCTTCCTGGGCAGCCATTACCAGGACGTGTTCGCGTTCTTCGTGCTGGTGCTGGTCCTGATCTTCCGTCCCTCGGGTCTGCTGGGTGAACGGGTGGGGGATCGCGCATGAGCACGCATCTGAAGAAAAGCGGGTTTTCCACCCGCACGCTGATCGGCATCGCGCTGATCGGCGTCGTGCTGGCGGTGCTGCCGTTCGTGATCGGCATGGCCGGGCAAAGCTGGGTTCGCATCCTGAACTTTGCGCTGCTGTACGTGATGCTGGCGTTGGGCCTGAACATCGTGGTCGGCTTTGCGGGTCTGCTGGACCTGGGCTACATCGCGTTCTACGCGGTGGGCGCCTACACCTGGGCATTGCTTGCGTCGCCGCATTTCGGGCTGCACCTGCCGTTCTGGGCAATCCTGCCGATCGCGCTGGCGGTGGCATGCCTGTTCGGCGTGCTGTTGGGGGCGCCGACATTGAAGTTGCGAGGCGACTACCTGGCCATCGTCACGCTGGGGTTCGGCGAGATCATCCGCATCTTCCTGAACAACCTGAACGCGCCCATCAACATCACCAACGGGCCACAGGGCATCAACCGCATCGACACGTTCAAGGTTGGCGAGTTTGCGTTCGGGCGTACCCAGAACCTGCTGGGCATCCGCTTCACCGGGCCGGAAAAGTACTACTACCTGCTGCTCGCGCTGACGCTCATCATCATCGTGGTCTGCGTGCGCCTGCAGAATTCCCGCATCGGCCGTGCGTGGGAAGCCATCCGCGAAGATGAAATCGCCGCCAAGGCGATGGGCATCAACACCCGCAACATCAAGCTGCTGGCCTTCGCGATGGGCGCGTCGTTCGGTGGTGTCGCTGGCGCGCTGTTCGCGTCGATGCAGGGCTTCGTCAGCCCCGAAAGCTTCTCGCTCATGGAATCCATTTCGATCCTGTGCATGGTGGTGCTGGGCGGCATGGGCCACATTCCGGGCGTCATCCTGGGCGCGCTGATCCTGGCTGCGTTGCCGGAGTTCCTGCGCGCCGTCGTGGAACCCGTGCAGCACATGCTGTTCGGCGCCGTGGTGCTGGATCCGGAAGGCATCCGCATGCTGCTGTTCGGCCTGGCCATGGTGTGCGTGATGCTGTTCCGTCCGGCGGGCCTGTGGCCGTCAGCGGTACGCAAGCGCGAACTGGCGACCAAGACGCAAGGAGGCGCGGCATGAGCAAACTGCTGCAAGCCCAGGGACTGGGCAAGCGCTTCGGCGGCCTGCAGGCCTTGTCGGGCGTCAGTTTCGATATCGAACAGGGCGAGATCTACGGCCTGATCGGCCCGAACGGCGCGGGCAAGACCACGCTGTTCAACGTGCTGACCGGCCTCTACATCCCCGAGGAAGGCTCCTGCACGTTCAACGGCGAATCCATGTCGGGC
>Ga0213828_1000660_pt1 | contig 32370 bp, 25 predicted proteins | sample MC6MC0897MG_FD_180664 | JGI IMG/M metagenome (GOLD analysis project Ga0213828, IMG submission 180664) | Enriched soil aggregate microbial communities from Iowa State University, Ames, United States - MC6-MC0897-MG | ecosystem: Environmental > Terrestrial > Soil > Unclassified | place: USA: Iowa... | reverse complement strand
TGCCGAAGACCTCGGCGGCGCTGACGTGCACTGCCGCATCAGCGGCGTGGCCGACCACTACGCCGACAATGACGAACACGCCCTGGCCCTGGCCCGGCGCAGCGTGGCCAACCTCAACTGGCACAAGCTGGGCAAACTGCAGTGCCAGGCGCCCATCGCCCCGCTGTACGCTGCCGATGAGCTGTACGGCGTGGTACCGGCCGACGCCAAGCAACCGTTCGATGTGCGCGAGGTCATCGCCCGCCTGGTTGATGGCTCGGTGTTCGACGAGTTCAAGGCACTGTTCGGCACCACCTTGGTGTGCGGCTTCGCCCACCTGCACGGCTACCCAATCGCGATCCTGGCCAACAACGGCATTCTGTTTGCCGAAGCCGCGCAAAAAGGCGCGCACTTCATCGAGCTGGCTTGCCAGCGCGGCATCCCGCTGCTGTTCCTGCAGAACATCACCGGCTTCATGGTCGGCAAAAAGTACGAAGAAGGCGGCATCGCCAAGCACGGCGCCAAGCTGGTAACCGCAGTGGCCTGTGCCCAGGTGCCAAAGTTCACCGTGATCATCGGTGGCAGTTTTGGTGCCGGCAACTATGGCATGTGCGGCCGCGCCTACGACCCCCGCTTCCTGTGGATGTGGCCCAACGCACGCATCGGCGTGATGGGTGCCGAGCAGGCCGCTGGCGTGCTGGCCCAGGTCAAGCGCGAACAAAGCGAGCGCAGCGGCCAGCCGTTCAGCGCCGAAGACGAAGCCAAGCTCAAGCAGCCGATCCTCGACCAGTACGAACACCAGGGCCACCCCTACTACTCCAGCGCCCGGCTGTGGGACGACGGCGTTATCGACCCGGCGCAAACCCGCGACGTGCTCGGCCTGGCGTTGTCTGCCGCGCTGAACGCCCCGATAGAACAGAGCCGCTTCGGCATTTTCCGGATGTGACCCATGAGCGATTCCAGCACCCTAGAAGTGGTCAAGGACCCTCGCGGCTTCGCCACCCTGTGGCTCAGCCGCGAAGACAAGAACAACGCCTTCAACGCACAGATGATCCGCGAACTGATCGTCGCCCTCGGCCAGATCGCCGAAGACAGCAGCCTGCGTTTTCTGCTGCTGCGTGGCCGTGGCCGGCACTTCAGCGCCGGCGCCGACCTGGCCTGGATGCAGCAGTCTGCGCAATTGGACTTCAACACCAACCTCGATGACGCCCACGAGCTCGGCGAGCTGATGTACGCCCTGCACCGGCTCAAGGCGCCGACCCTGGCCGTGGTGCAAGGCGCGGCCTTTGGCGGTGCCCTGGGCCTGATCAGTTGCTGCGACATGGCCATCGGCGCCGAAGACGCCCAACTGTGCCTGTCGGAAGTGCGCATCGGCCTGGCCCCGGCCGTGATCAGCCCATTCGTGGTCAAGGCCATCGGCGAACGCGCTACCCGCCGCTACGCCCTCACCGCCGAGCGCTTCAGCGGCGTGCGTGCCCGTGAACTGGGCCTGCTGGCCGAGGTGTACCCCGCCCACGAGCTAGATGCCCACGTCGAGGCCTGGGTCGCCAACCTGCTGCTCAACAGCCCGCAAGCCCTGCGCGCCAGCAAAGACCTGCTGCGCGAGGTCGACGATGGCGAGCTCAGCCCTGCCCTGCGCCGCTACTGCGAAAACACCATCGCCCGCATCCGCGTCAGCGCCGAAGGCCAGGAGGGCCTGCGCGCCTTCCTCGAAAAGCGCCGCCCTGCCTGGCAAACCGACGACAACAAGGAGCCGCGCCCATGAGCCGCACCCCGTTGACCACCCTGCTGGTCGCCAACCGCGGTGAAATCGCCTGCCGGGTGATGCGCACCGCCAAGGCCATGGGCCTGACCACCGTCGCCGTGCACAGCGCCACCGACCGTGACGCCCGGCACAGCCGCGAAGCCGATATCCGCGTCGACCTCGGCGGCACCAAGGCCGCCGAAAGCTACCTGCAGGTCGACAAACTGCTGGCCGCCGCCAAAGCCAGCGGCGCGCAGGCCATCCACCCGGGCTATGGCTTTCTTTCAGAAAACGCAGGCTTTGCCCGCGCCATCGAACAAGCCGGGCTGATCTTCCTCGGCCCACCGGCCAGCGCCATCGACGCGATGGGCAGCAAGTCAGCGGCCAAAGCACTGATGGAAGCCGCCGGCGTGCCGCTAGTACCGGGCTACCATGGCGAAGCTCAAGATTTGGAAACCTTCCGCGCCGCCGCTGAACGCATCGGCTACCCGGTACTGCTGAAGGCCAGCGCCGGTGGTGGTGGCAAGGGCATGAAAGTGGTCGAGGACGAAAGCCAACTGGCCGACGCCCTGGCCTCGGCGCAGCGTGAGGCGCAATCGTCGTTCGGCGATGCCCGCATGCTGGTTGAAAAGTACGTACTCAAGCCCCGCCACGTAGAAATCCAAGTGTTCGCCGACCAGCACGGCCACTGCCTGTACCTCAACGAACGTGACTGCTCGATCCAGCGCCGCCACCAGAAGGTGGTTGAAGAAGCCCCCGCCCCCGGCCTGTCGCCCGAGCTGCGCCGGGCCATGGGCGAGGCCGCAGTGCGCGCCGCCCAGGCCATCGGCTATGTGGGTGCAGGTACGGTGGAATTCCTGCTCGATGCCCGTGGCGAGTTCTTCTTCATGGAGATGAACACCCGCCTGCAGGTCGAGCACCCGGTCACCGAAGCCATCACCGGCCTCGACCTGGTGGCCTGGCAGATCCGCGTGGCCTGTGGCGAGGCGTTGCCAATCACGCAGGACCAGGTACCGCTGATTGGCCACGCCATCGAGGTGCGCCTGTATGCCGAGGACCCGGCCAACGAATTTCTGCCGGCCACTGGCACGCTCACGCTGTACCGCGAGTCGGCGCCGGGCGAAGGGCGCCGGGTCGACAGCGGGGTCAGCGAGGGGGACGTGGTGTCGCCGTTCTACGACCCCATGCTGGGCAAGCTGATTGCCTGGGGTGAAGACCGTGAGCAGGCACGCCTGCGCCTGCTGGCGATGCTCGATGAGTTTGCCATCGGCGGGCTGAAGACCAACATCGCCTTCCTGCGGCGCATCCTCGCGCACCCAGCGTTTGCCGACGCCGAGCTCGACACCGGGTTTATCCCACGTCACCAGGATGTTCTGCTGCCCGCCCCCCAAGCGCTGCCGGCGCCCTTCTGGGAAGCCGCCGCAGAAGCCTGGCTGCAGGGCCAGGCGGGCCAGCAACGGGATGACGACAGCCGCTCGCCGTGGGCTGAACGCAATGGCCTGCGCCTGGGCTTGCCCGCGCGCAGCAGCCTGCACCTGACCGGCGCCGGGCAAGACCAGGCGGTGGCGCTGGAACGTAGCGCGGCATCCACCTGGCAACTTAACGGCGAGCAACTGGTGCACGACCAGGCAGGCGTGCGCCGCCAGCACTTGGCGATACGCCGCGGTGGCACGTTGTACCTGCGCTGGGAAGGTGAAATGCATGCCATCGAAGCCTTCGACCCCATCGCCGAAGCCGAGGCCAGCCACAGCCACCAAGGCGGCCTGGGCGCGCCCATGAACGGCAGCATCGTGCGGGTACTGGTCGAGCTGGGCCAGGTGGTAGAAGCCGGCACAGCGCTAGTGGTGCTGGAGGCCATGAAGATGGAGCACAGCATTCGTGCGCCGCATGCTGGCACGGTGAAGGCGCTGTTCTGCCAGGAAGGGGATATGGTCAGCGAAGGGACCGTGCTGGTCGAACTGGTGGAGTAAGTTAACCGGAGCCGGCAAGCCGGCCCCCACAGGGATGACGCGGGCTTTCAGAGCAACGCCAAACCTGTGGGAGCTGGCTTGCCGGCGATTGGCACGCGCAGGCTGGGTTCTCTCTAGAAAGTGCCATGCACCCGCACAACCACCCCCAAAAACTCACAGCCGTCTTCGCACAATAGCGTCGGGTAATTGCTGTTCAAGGCCTTCAGATACCGCTGCCCACCTTCCTCAGCCAGCTCACGGAAAATCGCCGGTTTGCCCGGCTGCCGAGCGATAACCAAACGCCCCGGCTCAACTTCCACCCCAGGGTCTACCAGCATCCGCATCCCCTGCGGCACACTGCGGCCACTGGCGGCGCTCATCGCTTCATTCTCAACGGTCAGCCAGAACGCCTTGCCCTTGGCCAGGTAGTCCGTCTGCTCGAATACGCTCGCCTCTGCCCCCTCTAGCTCATCCCAGCCCAGCACCGGGTAGCGGAAGCACACGATGTACTGCATGAGGTCCAGGTCATCGTCGGTGTCATCCATGTCATAGCCGCCGCGGTCCTCGCCTACCTGGCCCAGAATGCGCAGTTGCAAGCTGACGTTGTAGTGGGGCATGCCAATCTCGACGAACGTGCGGTTCATCGACTCGATCTTCGGCTGGCGCCTTTTGTTCACCCAATGCCCCACGCTGCCTTGAGACACGCCAACGCGTTCGGCCAGCTGCTCTTGGGTGAGCCCAAGCTCCTCCATCCGGTCACGGACGAGGGCAATCCATTTATCCATATTCATCGCTGGCACGATACGGACTGCCTTCAAGCGCTCAATAAACATCCTGTATTATTTATCAGAAAGCATGAAAATACTTAAGGTATTAGTATCGACCTGAACCTTTTCCCTATTGGCATTTGCAGGTATCAGGATGAAACCACCGAAAAACGAAGAAACAGATCTCGACAGCGAAGCGGCCCGCCGCGCCCTCGACTACTACCTCAACCCCAACCCGCCACGCCCCACCATCGAGAACAAAATCTGGACCCTGCACGAAGGCGTAACCGGTGACCAAGCCCAGGAGCACGCCATCGCCCTGCTCCGCTGCGCCGCCGCCACCGCACAAGAAACCGCCGTGCACCAGCATGGCACGCAGCGCGAGCTGACCTTCGCCTTGATGCACATGATGGACATGGCACGCGCACTGCTGGAGCACAAACGCACCGTGCAGACGGGTCTGTAGGTAAAAAGGAAGGGAGAGACGTGATGGCCGGGTAACGGCAATGGCCCCGATTGCCGGGACAAGGAAGCGCATCGGTAAAACTTTTTTACCGAATTAGCGAAATATCATTTGACTGGCAAATGATAACGATTATTATTGCACTCAGCTGATCGCGAGATCTGCTGGATAACCTTGAGCTTAGGTCGCTCTCAGATTATCTCCTCATCAGGCTAATCACGGTTTTTGACCCGGCTTTTTGCCGGGTCTTTTTTTTGGCTCTTCAGGCTAATGAAGATCGTGAATGGCCGGCATGATAGCAAAAGTGTGTCAGACCGTGAACGCTCATTACAAAACTTTGCGGAATCAGCACTTGAGAATCAATCTCGTTTCCACTACGCTGATTACGCATCAAGGAAGATGCCCCCATCCCTCCCCTTTGAGCAAGGAGCTGTCCATGACCCGTCTGCTGCTGCCCCTTGAGCACGAATCCCCTGCCGACGCGCCCGATGCCGACAATGAACTGTTGCACGGCTTGAAGCGGCTACCTCGCCGTGTCCAGCAAGTGTTCCTGCTCAACCGCCTCGACCAACTCGACTTTGCCAGCATTGCTGCCCGGCTCGATTTGCCCTTGGCAAGCATCGAGCGGCATATGGACCAGGCACTGCAAGCAGGCCGCTCCCGCCGCGATGTGTTGGCGAGTGTTGCCGGGCAATGGTATGTGCGGTTGCAGAGCCCCCAGGTGACCGCCTGCGAGCGAATCGACTTTCGCCGTTGGCTGGATGCGGACCAGGCTAACTTGCAGGCGTTTCACGATACGGAGCTGCGCTGGCGCAGCCTTCTGGCCCCAGCACGGCAGCTGGGCCATGACGGTTGGTACCGGCAAGGCCGGGCGGCACTGTCGTTGGGTGGGTGTTCGATTGCGGTTGGGTTGGGTGTGGCGGCGTTGGTGCTGTTTGGCTTTTGGGCCTGATGAAGCTACGACATTCGCATACATTGGCTCGCGCTAACTCAGGCTACGAAGTGCAGCACCACCGCGCCCAGTAAAACGAGACAGACGCCTGCAATCTTCAGGCCCAGCAATTGCCCGAAGAATACCGAGCGCTGGACACCAAATAGCCTTGCGTTCAGGCCGACCAGAAAGTCTGTAGCGCCCCAGCACAGGGCCGCTACGACACCCATCAATATGTCCAAGATCAATTCCTTTTTAGTTCTTATTGTCGAATTCCTCTCGCTCCGTAAAGCGTGGGCTAGCACTACAGGACCGTAGGTACTTCGGCCACTCCCCCCCTTGACGCTGACTGCTCAAGCAAACCTCGCGGTAACGTGAAACCTTTGAAGGGCTGCTGGGTAATGGGGTTGAATGCTTTTTCGGCGTTCAGGCGATAACGCATAACGCCGTCTCCCGTTCTAAAGCTCAAGTCCACACTGGTGGCTGTACGGCCATTTAGCGAACCTCGGCTGAGCAGGCGGAACATCGACCAAGGCCCGCGATACTCCAAACTACTGCTATTGCCGTTCTGCCGGAGCAAGGTGAGGTTGCTGCGCACTTGCTGCCCCAATGTATTGGGCCAGACGACGCCAACAATCTGGGTGGGCCCATGCGTGTAGGAAATCAGCTGGCCATCCAGATCCAGCAAGCTGGTGCGCTGGTTAGCACTCAGTCCCAAGGGCTCGATACTGAACTGCACGCTCAGGTTGCCGCGCTGATCGAAGAAGGTTTCGCGAATGCGATCCGCCAGTTCCAACTGCTCGATCACATCGCTGCGGATTAAGGAGTGCCCCTGCCGACTGGCCTGCAAGGCTTCGAGATTGTCCTTGAGGAAGACCTTGAGGTATTGGTCATGAAACTGCTGCAGGCGCCCTTTCGGCCCGAAGAACGCCTCGAAGTCATCCAAAGAAGCATCGGGCGCTCGCACCACGAAGGGGTAACGCCCTGCCAAGCGCTGCTGGAAGAAGCTGTATACCTCGGCATCCCAACGTCGTTCCAGCTCACGGAGCGCTTCGACGTTCAGCACTCGCGCTGTCTGGTCCGCAACTTTCTTGACCTGTAGATTGATCGGTTCCGGCAAACCGGTAGCGACCCGCTGCAGCGTGCCAATCGGGTCGTGCCCGGTCATGGAGAAACGTTGAAGCACGGCGTGCAACGCGGCCTTGCCGCGCTCAGGGCTGTCCTGCACGGCCTTGGCGTAATCATGAACAGCGGCAATGGCAGCGACCGTTTCATCGTAGTAGCTCGGCTTTTCTCCCGTTGCCTGCAGCATGGCATTCAGGCCAGCGAACGCACGCTGGATGGCCACGGCTTGTAGCTGCTCGGGCTTGCTGTTGGTAGGCCGCAGGCCAGTTATCTCGTCGGGCACCTCGATAGCCAACGAAGAAGACAGCGAAGTATTGTCTTTCACTGTTTCCAGCAATCTGTGCAGCGGCGCCGCAGGACCGGTCAGTTGCTCCAGAATGTCGACACCATGGTCTAGATCACTGAAGTCAGCGACTGAAAAGGCATTCAAGGCACGTCGCCAGCTGTCGATGTAATCCGCGCTGTAGAGGTTACGTACGCGCTCGCTCAATGCCTTGCGGTCGGCGTCTGAATAGTCGAGTTGAGCGCGCTCACCCAATGCCCACTGATCGATCATCGCCATCTCGGCGAAGCGCTGGCTGCGGGGCTCAAAATAGTCCCTATACCCTTTGGCCGTCAGCATGGGAGCAAGCCGGACGCCATCATCTCCCAGCTTCGACCCGGAAGAAGATGTGTAAACGATATCGAAGGCTGGCCCTACCTGGTGACGCAAGTCCAAGCCGGCGTGCAACTGTTCTTGGGCCTGCTGCTTGAGGCTTGCGTACACGCGCTGTGGCATAGGCACTTTGCGTAATATCTGCTGCACTTCGCTGACGCGCTGCTTGTATTGCGGCAGGTCGGTGTCGGCATAGGCCAGGGCGTACTTCAGATGCTGCATGAGGTCGCGCTGCAATTGTCCCTGCCCTGGGAAGGCCTGTTGCCACTGCTGGGCCATCCATTCTTCTACCCACTCGGGCCGGCGACTCTGGCGGTCCTCGATCATGCGGTAAACCCTAAGCGAAGCCATCTGCTGCTGGCTGCCGGGCGGTGCCGCATTCATGGCATCAATCACGCCGCTGGCCAACGCCGGCAAGAAACGCCTGGAGAGCAGGCTCAAGTAAGCTTCGTCGACCCGAGGCCCGATGGCGCGCCCTTGATACAGGCCGAAATCAGCCACACCCGGCCAGGCAGCGCGATAGTCACCGAATACCGATACTGCATCACGGATTTGATCCAGTGGTTGCAGCAGGTTACGCCCTGTCGGGTCCAGGCGTTGGTCCACTTCGTGATTGCTGAATTCTCGGCTTTTCGCAAGCACGCTGGCTGCCTTGGCACCATTGACATCGAAGTAGCGCTGCCAACTGGCAATCGCAACACACACAGCAAGCACGCCTATACCAGAGCCCACCAAAAGCAATCGCCGCTTGCTACGCGCCACTCTGACGTTATCTCCAGCAAGCCCGGCTTCCTGATAGATGACACGACCGAAAGCCTGCTGGATGAAGTAGACCAACGCTTTGCCGTGCGGTTTGCCTTCGCGCAGTGGGGGCTTGGTTTTGTATGGCTGCGCCGCCTCACGAACGAATGCGTTGAGCATGTCGCCTTGCTGCTCGACTGACGACCAATACACCCCACGCACCAGGGTAGGCGTGGTAAAACGATCACTTGCCAAGGTTTCACGCAAGAAGCCCAGTAAAATCGGGCGCAATCCAACCAACTGGGCATGCAGCGAGAACAAGCGCGATCGCTGCGGTGCACTGCCCAGTCCATCAATCTGGTCCACGACCTGCTCGAACAGCAGCCTGATCAAGCGATCATAGAAGTGGCTGTACTCCTCCAACCATGCGTCGAACGAATCGACTGCATCCAGCTTGAACGTGAAGCCGAGCATGCTCTCTCGCTCAGCCGCTGAGAGCTTGCTGTAGAGCGCGTCAAAGCCATCGAGCAGATCAAACTTGGATAACACCACATACAAGGGCAGGCGCGAACCCAGCTGACTACTAACTTCGTACAGCCGTGTACGCAATACATGAGCCAGTGCGACACGTTGCTCAGGCGTACCCTGCAATAACGCCGGCAGATCAATAACCAGCAACAGGCCATTGAGTGCCCGCTGGCTACGACTGCGCAGCAACCAGCTCAGCAGGTGGTGCCACAACCTGGCCGGGGCTCCCGGAGCTAAAGACGGTTCAGACTCATTGCCCCCCCCGGACACCGGGCCTGCCGTTGGCTCTTGGCTGATGAAAGCACCGGGCGGGTCGATGATCACCGCGTCATTACTGACCCACCAGCCGACCGGGTATGCAAGAGGTTGCGCTTGTCGGCCACGCGCCTGGGCCTTGTCGATGCGGGTCAAGGAAAAACTTTGGTCAGTGCGATCAATGAAGCTGGTTTTGCCAGCCTGTTCGTCACCCAGCACCAGATACCATGGCAATCGGTACAGCGCCCTTCGCCCACCCGCGTTTTCGAGATAACGCGAAAGCGCCTGGTTCAACGCCTTCTCTTGTGTGCGAACCAACGGCAACACACGATCCAGTTCGGCGGCCACTGCATCCTTGTGCTCCGCTTGCAGGCGGTGAAAGCGCGTGCGCAACACAATAAGCCAGCACAGCAGTGGCATCAGTACGAGCACCAGACTGGCCACAGCGCGGTGCGCCACGCTGGCGAGGGGTTGGTGCTCACGCCACGTCCATTGCGGGCCGAGCCACCAAATGACGATCAGCATCAGTACAGCACCGAGTCCAAGTAACAGTGGCATCGCCAGGCCGATGCGCGATATCAACGGTACGCCCCATCGTTTGAGTTGTTTCCATAGTGGGTTCATGAGGGTTCCTAAACCTTGTTCTGATCAGCTAACGCTGGAGAGGTGGCGTACTGCTGGAGCCGCTGGAATACCTCGGGCTCCCAGGCATCGGCGGTCGTTCGCTGCATCGTCTGGGCAACACCGGCGCACAGGTCCTGGGCTAACCAGGACACGCCGCGTGCGGCCAACAAGTCGGCGGCAATTACTGTGGTGTGGCAGCGCTCACGCGGCGTGCGGAGTTCCGCTTGCAGGCTTTGCAAGCGGAGGAGGACAGGCTCTACACCTGCCGTATCCAGCTGACTCACCAGTTCTTCGCGCAGGCTGCTGAACTCAGCGGTGGATGCTCCATGATCGCCCTGCCCTTGCGCCCCCTTGAGCCAGGCCATGCAGGCGTCATCGATGAACCCTGTGCCGTCGCTGAAGCACAATTGCTGCAGTGCTGGCATGCGTTGCACAAAACGCGCAGTCGCGCAGCGAATAGCCTCCGCGACCTCGCCCATCGCCAGCCGCGTGGCGACAGTTGCGGCTAAATAACTGCCTCGAATCCAGTAGGGGCAGGCTGCAACACTTTTTTCGATACGCTGGAGTAACGCGGGGTCAATTGCCGTTCCGGCGATGGCATCGTCATAGCCACCGGAGATATCCACCGGAACCGCCATCAACTCCGTACGGTTGCCTTGCCTCGCTTGAGGCGCCGCTTGAATGTGCGCCCACAAGCCAAAGCGACGTAGTTGGTAGCCGGTAGGGTCATAGGGATCCTGCTGGTTGATGAACTCGGCCATGCTCAACACGGCTCGCCGTGTCTCGCGCTCATTGCCAATGGATACACGGGGCATTGGTGGGGCCATGACATCGGCCAAAGGAACAGGCTTGATGTTCGCGGCAGGCGCCTGGGGCGCTGCGACTTCGCTGACATCCGCGCCAAGTTCTGCATACTTGCGCAGAAGGCGCTCAAGTTCATGGATGACGGCAGCGTCCAGTTGCGCAACGGCCTGCTGCTGTTGCAAGCGTGTTAAAGCATGCTGAGCTGCAGTTGCATGAGTCGGGGTATAGGTGAAGCGGTCAAGGCGCGGCAAGGCATCAGTCAAGCGATTGAGGACCAGGCCAACCAGCTTACGCTTGCCAAGGAAGCCCTTGGGCCCTGGTTTGGGATGAGAAGATTCCCAATAGGATTCGACCATCCCGGCTAACAACGCCAGGGTGCCCCCCCAGCGCTCCCAGCAGCCGCTGCGTAGCCACGCGACACTCAAGTGCGCAACGATCCGCAGGTGCTTGCACTGCTGGCCCAAATACTGCTGGGACGCCTCTTCGATGTAGGTCCAGTCGATTGAAGACGCCTGCAAACCACCGAGTTTGACCATCTCCTGGTCAATGGCCTGGTAGGTTTCATCCTCGATGTCGAACAGCCCGGCCGGAACCGCTGGCTCAATCGGCATGAGCAGCCGAGTGACTTCATCCCCAGATACCCGTATTACCACCGGCATGTGCTCCGCGCCTGACTGATCAGCGGGTCTAGACCTTGGGCATCGAACGTCAGCCCATCGACCTCGCTGTGGTTGCTCGTCACTTCTATCCGATGGGCCCCAATCAACTTTTTGATCTGCTCGATGGCTGGGAGGCCTCGTCCCGCGTCGAGTACTTGCCCGTTTTCCATCACCCTCCAGGGGGTCTCATTCGTAGACCCGCCGTCCCCTTTAAGGCGTACCGTGACCCAGCCCGTATCGATGTGTTTATGGGTGATCAACTGGAGCCGGGAGATGTTCTGGATGCAGCTGATGACCAGATAAGAACGTTGGTCACCGGATGCAATGGCGGGTGCGGAAATGACCCGTTCAGTAACGTCACTGCCCTCGCTTCGTTCCCCACTGCGAAACGTCAGGTCATCCGCCCTGCGTGCGGCCTCGTTGGCCATCACGCGCAATACACTGGGCGCCTCGTGCTCCGGGGCGGACCATGGCTTTTGGGTCGTATGCGCAGGTGTTCCTGCCGCCTGATCGAAACACGCCAGACGCTCGATGTTAGACACAATCCCAGGACAGTTCTGGGAATGACTGGCCAACGCTGGCTGCAAACAAAACAGTAGCCAAACACCAGCGCCATATGCGCAGCGAATAATCATTGAATACTCACTCTTTGCCAAACAACAGGAAGACTCATATGCGTCAATGAGTAAATTTTCCTACAACAGTATTCCATTAACTCATCGCCATACCCACACCACCAAGAAGTGTTTCGCCACGAGCCTAGTACACACAATCAACTGCACACAAATAAATATTTACTTACACTTTTTAACTCGACCAAAAGTCCTTGTCACATGCATGGTTTTTATAGCGACGGGTAACTAACCCTCTCAATCAGCGATATGTAGGAAATTTCCCACAGCTCATAAACCAGAACAACCACAACGTTTAAACACGCAGTAAAAACCCTACTACGCAACACCAAATCCACACCATGGAGTTATGGATTGATGTCTAAGAACATTGGCTCCGTTGCGCCAAAAGAGCGCATCAATATCAAGTACGTCCCTGCCACCGGCGATGAGCAGGCCGAAATAGAGCTGCCACACAAGATGTTGGTACTGGGAAATTTCGGTTTGGAGGACAACCGCGCACTGGAAGACCGCCCGGTCATGCGCATCGATAAACACAGTTTCAACAACGTGTTGCATGACGCTCATGTGAGCTTGGACATGTCCGTGCCTTCCATGCTCAGCGCAACTCCAGACGCCGAACTCGCCGTCAATCTGCAGTTCAAGTCCATCAACGATTTCGGGCCAGACCAGATCGCCCAACAGGTACCGGAGCTGAACAAGCTACTGGAGCTGCGTGAAGCGCTTGTCGCCTTGAAAGGCCCACTCGGCAACGTGCCGACATTCCGCAAGCAGCTGCAACACCTGTTGAACAACGAGCAGGCCCGCAAGCAGCTCGCCGAAGAACTGGACCTGGTGCTTGAGGCGCCAAAAGAAGATTGAGACCACGGAGCGTCCCCATGCCAAAGCAGAACAGCACCCCTGTCGCCGTCGACACAACTACCGAGACATTGAGCAAGGCCACGCTGCTGGATCAGATCATGGCGGAAACCAAACTGGTGCCGGCTCAAGAGGGCTATCAAGTCGCCAGGCAAGGTGTATCTGCCTTTATTGCCGAGATCCTCAAGAGCAATGATCCCGATCAACTCATCAACAAGCACCGTGTCGATCAAATGATTGCGGAACTGGATCGGGTGCTCGGCAAGCAGATGGATGCCATTCTGCACCAACCTGAGTTCCAGCAACTTGAGTCAGCCTGGCGTAGCCTCAAACTTCTTGTCGATCGAACGGACTTCCGCGAGAACATCAAGCTTGAGGTACTGCATGTCAGCAAAGAAGAATTGCTCGATGACTTCGAGAATGCTGCCGACATCACCTGCAGCGGACTTTACAAGCACGTTTATACCGCAGGTTATGGGCAGTTCGGGGGTGAGCCGGTTGCTGCCATGGTTGGCAACTATAACTTCGGGCCTTCTTCCCCCGATATCAAGCTCTTGAGTTACATGGCCTCTGTCGGTGCCATGTCCCACGCGCCCTTCCTGGCTGCACCGGCCCCTGAATTCTTCAACCTGAGCACCTTCGAAGACTTGCCCAACCTCAAGGAGATCAAGGACATCTTTGCCGGCCCCCGCCATGCCAAATGGCGGGCGTTCCGTGAAAGCGAGGATGCTCGCCACACCGCCCTGACCGGACCACGCTTCATGCTTCGCTCCGCTTACCATCATCAGGACCAGCCGTGCAGAAGCTTCAACTACGACGAGAACATCAACGGTCGGCATGATAACTACCTGTGGGGCAACTCTGCCTTCCTGTTGGCCAGTTGCATCAACGATAGCTTTGCCCGCTACCGCTGGTGCCCGAACATCATCGGCCCACAATCGGGGGGAGCCGTCGAAGACCTACCGGTTCATCTGTATGAATCGCTGGGCCAACTGCAGGCCAAGATCCCTACCGAAGTGCTGATCTCCGACCGCAAGGAGTTCGAGTTGGCTGAAGAGGGCTTCATCACCCTGACCATGCGCAAGGACAGCGACAACGCGGCGTTCTTCTCTGCCAATTCGGTGCAAAAACCTAAGAACTTCCCCAAGACCCCCGAAGGCTTGCAGGCTCAGACCAACTACAAGCTCGGCACCCAGTTGCCCTATCTGTTCATCGTCAATCGCCTGGCTCACTACATCAAAGTGCTACAGCGCGAACAGATCGGCAGCTGGAAGGAACGGCGCGACCTTGAATCCGAGCTCAACAAATGGATCAAGCAATACGTCGCCGACCAGGAAAACCCCTCGGCCGATGTTCGCAGTCGTCGCCCGCTGCGTGCTGCCAGGGTTGAAGTCTCCGACGTTCCCGGCGATCCGGGCTGGTACCAAGTCTCGCTCTCCGTTCGCCCGCATTTCAAATACATGGGCGCGAACTTCGAGATCTCACTGGTTGGGCGGCTCGACACGCAATGACCGGTTTCTTTGATCGCTTGATGGCGGATCAGTCCATCTGCCGGCAAACATCCCGGCAGGAGAGTACTTCGCAAAAATTCGCCGCCATCAAACGCCACCTCGAAACCCTGCTCAACGCTCGTCAGGGGTGCTCCCAGAGCAGCCCTGAGCTGGGCCTGCGCGACTTCAACGGGCATGACGTAAGCAGCGGCGACTTGCTCGCACAGGTGAGTGCGGATATCCGCCGCACCCTCCAGCGCTTTGAGCCACGCATCAAGGTACGTGCACTTAAGGCAGTGCCCGATTGTCACGCTCCGCTCGAGCTGCATTTCAGGCTGGACTGCCATGTGCAGGTCAACAACCAGACGGAACAGTTGCAATTGGAGTTGTTGGTCAACGGGCACAACCGACACACCCGAGTAAGGTGAACCATGTCATTGAAGGACCGATTCAGCGAAGAGCTTCGCTACTTGCGTGAGCTGGGAAATGACTTCGCCAAGGATAATCCACAGCTTGCCCGGTTTCTTGGAAGCAGTGGTAGCGACCCCGATGTCGAGCGGCTGATGGAAGGCTTCGCGTTTCTGACGGCCAAGCTGCGGCTCAAGCTGGAAGATGACCTGCCGGAACTGACGCACCCCATGCTGCAGTTACTGTGGCCGAACTACCTGCGGCCGCTGCCAAGCGCAACGATTATCCAGTTCACGCCACGCAAGCAGTCGCTGAGTCAATCGCAGAGTATCCCAAAGGGCTCGCGTCTCTTTTCCAAGCTTGTAGACGGTATCGCCTGCGAGTACTGCACTTGCACGGAAGTGAAGGTGCACCCTTTTGCGATATGCAGTGTGGGCTCCACACAGACACTGGACAACTCGATTGTACGCATCGACCTCGAAACGCTGGTCGAACGCCCACTGAACACCCTGGGCTGTACACGACTGGACTTTCACCTGGGTGGGGACGATCTCACTGCGCGCACGCTGTACCTGTGGCTCTCGCAATACCTCAAGCATGTCAGCGTAACCATCAATGATGAGGTTCGCCGACTACCCGCCAGCTGTCTCGCATTTCCTGGGTTCAGCCCTGAAGACGCCTTGCTGCCCTATCCGCAGAATGTCTTCGATGGCTATCGGATCCTGCAGGAATACTTCGTCTTCCCTCAACGGTTCCATTTCTTCAGCATCACCGATCTGCAAAAACTATGGCCGGCACAACACAGCCCGCAGGTAGTCATCGAATTCCAGTTCTCACGTCCGTTGCCGGAAACGCTGCGTCTTGGAAAGAGTGACTTCAACCTGTTCTGTAGCCCCGCGGTCAACTTGTTCAAGCACAGTGCCGAGCCCATTGACCTGTCCTGTAATGCCGCCCATGTGCAGCTGAAACCTAAAGGCACAGAACAATACGCTTACGAGATTTTCAGTGTCGATCAGGTCATCAGCACCCGAACGACGTCCGATGGCAGTAACCGTGAGCACTTGCGGACCTTTCGTCCTTTCGACTCGTTTGCACATGAAATCGAACATGTTCAAGGGCGCACGGCCCTGTACTACCGCTACCAGCTCGAAGAGTCCCTGCGTGGCGATGGCGTCACCCACAGCATCGCTTTCGTCCGCGCCGATGCCAGCCACTACATTGGCGAGCTGGAAACAGCGTCCATTGACCTGACCTGCACCAACAGAGATTTGCCACAGGCGCTGGGTGTCGATGACATCAACGTTGTAACCGAGTTTACGCCGCCTCTGGCGACCTACTCCAACATTCGTCCCCCCACCCGTGCCTATCGGCCGGTGCTGGACGGCGAGTTGCAGTGGGCCTTGATCTCAAACATGTCGCTCAACTACCTGTCGCTGCTCTCGGCCGATCCGCTGAAAGAGATCATCCGCGCCTACGACTTCGCGGCCCTGCACGACATCCAGCAAACACGCACCACCCGCAAGCGCCTCGACGGCATCCGCGAGATCCATACAGAGCCCATGGATTGGCTGATCAAAGGGCAACCCATTCGCGGCCTGCGCAGCCGCCTGAAATTGGATCAGGCGGCCTTTCTTTGCGAGGGCGACTTGTACCTCTTCAGCTGTGTGCTGGCGCACTTCTTTGCCCTATACGCCAGCATCAATTCCTTCCATCAACTGGAAGTGATCAATATCACCAACAACGAGCACTACACATGGCCAATCCAGACCGGCAAACAACCGCTGATCTAGCCGACAAGCTGCTCGCCGACGCGCACCGCTACAACTACTTCCAGTTGCTGGAGCGCTTGCATGGCTTGCACGGAGATGACCTGGAGCCCCGTTGGCCAAACGAGGCCACCCGGCGGCGCGTGCGGCTTGCCTGCGACCCACGGCTGACCTTTCCGGTCTCGGACGTCTACAAAGCCGAGCGTATGCCCGATGAGGAGCAACGCTACCGTGTCTGCACCACCTTCATGGGCTTGCACGGCACAGATTCGCCTTTGCCCACTTATTACCTGGAGCAGGTGGCCTATGAGCATGCGCAGGGTATCGGTGTGCGTCCGGCCTTTTTCGACTTCTTCAACCACTACCTGCTGAGCCTGTTGCATCGCGGTTGGCGCAAGTACCGCTACTACATCCGTTTTCAGCCAGGCGCCAAAGATGGATTCTCACAGTACGTCTTTGCCCTGCTCGGGCTGAATGACAAACAGCTGCGAGGTGACACGGCGCTGCCCTGGAGCCGGCTGCTCAGCTTTGCTGGCGTGATCGCCAGCCGCAGCCGCGCGCCCGGTACCGTCGCGGGCATCATTGGCCATTGCTTCGACCTGAACCATGTGCAAATCCGCGAATTTGAAACGCGCTCGGTACCCACCACAGGTAGGCAGCTTGTCAGCCTTGGGCGTAGCAATGGCCAGTTAGGGAGTACGTTCACCGTCGGCAGCCGTTCGCGCACCCGCAGCAGCAAATTCACCATCGTCATCAGCGAGCTCGATCAAACGCAACTGCGCCAGTTGCTGCCCAGCGGCGTCAACTTTAACCGGTTACGCGCATTGATCGATTTCCTCTTGCGGGACGGCATGGCCTACGACTTGGAATTGCGCCTCAAGCAGAACGCGCTGTCACCGTTCTGCCTGCACCGCAACCAGGGCGCCTACTTGGGTTGGACCAGTTTCATCGATGATCGACATGGCGAAATCAGCCCTGTCGTTCGTTTCCGGGGGCGCTCATGAGCACGTTGATGATGAGCATCACCAACCTCGACCAGTTACAGCCTAACGTCATCGTACGACACACGTTCGATTGCAAAGGCGGCACCATCGGCAGTGAAGGTGCGAGTTGGCTGATGAATGATCGTAATCACAGCGTTGCGTCGATCCACTGCGAGATTCGCTGGATCGAAGACAGCTTCTGCGTGATCGATTGCAGCGCACGCACCTATCTGAACGACAGCATCAACAGCCTCGGGGCACTTTCGCCCCGGCGTCTGCTTGAAGGCGATCAGCTCCGTATTGGCGCTTACCGATTGCTGGTTCAACTCTCGCAAGAGCATGCCAACGCACGCTCGCTGGAAGAGCTGCTCAACCCTGATGCGAGCGTACTTGATCGCCTGAGCGCCGATCCGCCCGCCAACGGTGGTCGCAGCAGCACAACCACCCAAGCCATCACCGAGATTTGCTCGGCCTTTGAAACGCACAAGGGCAATGACCCTTTGCTAGCACTGAACGCCGCGGGAGATACAAGCGCGTCACAAGAAGACCCACTGCAACGCTTGATTGCAGGAGCACGTCCATGACGCGCCAGCTGTTCGCAGTCGCCCTGATGACCGCGCTGATCGGGCTTTCAGGTTGCACCTACCTGAGCAGAGTGAGCCAAGTGGCCATGGACCCCTCGTTGCCCATTGGGTCACCCAAAGATCATCCGACCCAGGTTGCGTTCAGCATCAATGCCAGCCCTACCCTCAATGGCAACCCGAACAGCCTCGACATTTCGGCCGATCATGAAAACGCTCTGGAGCCAAGCCCCTACGCGGTCAGCCTGAGTGCCGGCGACCCTCACGCATTGACGGAAAAAGTCGGAAGCCTGTTCGCGTTCCTGCAAGAGCAGTTTCCAGCTATGTCCCCTGTCGTGTTCATCGAAGACGACGAAGATGAGTTGCAACGCTCTTCCCTGGAAGAAAGCACACCTGGCAGCTACGACGACCCAATGGTAGTGCTGACCTTACCGCGCACCCCAACCGTAACCACAGAGCCTGTCGCTACCCCCGTCGCCATCAAGATCCTGCAACTGCGTGACGACTCATTGCTGCTCAACAGCGTGTATCAACTGCTGGATGAGGACCCAGCCAAGGTTTTGCGCAGCACCTACATCCGCGATGACGATTACCTGATGCGCCCCGGCCAGTTCAAGTTCATCCCCTTCGTGCCCATCGACCCCGAAACCCGCTTCGTCGCGGTGATCGGCGATTACCGAAACCAGGAGAACGCCACCTGGCAGCAAGTACTGCGCATTCCCCCGCGTGGGCGCCAGATCATTCTTTCGGTGCTGGTCAACGACACGCAGATCCTGCTCAAGGAGGAAGACTGATGGCGCGGCCACAGCGCTTGTCCTTTTCGCTTACTCACGCTGACACGGAGCGCTCATGAGTTCACGTAATCCCGTCCTGTGGCCTGAAGGCCTGTTCGTCAAACCACAGCATTTCCAACAGGCGGCCCGGGCGAGCGAAGCAGCCCTGCATCAGCGCCTCGGCAGCCTTAACGCAGCCTTCTACGGCTTCAGCGAACTTCAGTTGAGCGACGAGTACCTGAGCCTGGGCAAGATCGCCATCACCCGCGCGCGAGGCATCATGCCCGACGGCACGGTGTTCGATATTCCTGCAGACCTGCCACCACCGCCGCCGCTGGAAATAGACGATGACGGCGCCAATGACAGCGAAGTTTACCTGTGCCTACCGCTGCGCACCGAGGGCGGACGCGAGGTGAGCTGGCCAGACAATACTGCCAACTTCCGCTACATCGCCCAGGCGCACGAGATCAAGGATACCCACACCGCCGACGGTGACCTGGTCCAGGTCGACCTTGCCGTACCCAACCTGCAGCTCAAGCGCAAGGCAGAAGACAGCAGCGCCTTCACCCGCCTGGCACTGGCACGCATTATGGAACGGCGCCCCGATGGTAGCCTGCAACTGGATGAGGCCTTCTACCCCACCAGCGTTTCGGTGCGGGCGGTACCAGCGCTGCAGCGGTTTCTTGAAGAAATCACAAATACCCTGCGCGAACGAGCACGCAACCTCGCCGCCCGCATTGGCGGCGCTGGCCAGTCGGGTATCGCCGACATTCGCGACTTCAACCTGCTGCAAGCCATGAACCGCTGGTGGCCATGCTTTCAGCACTTGGCCAGGCAGGCACAGACGCACCCTGAGCAGCTCTACCTGTGCATGAGCCAGGCGTGCGGCGAGTTCGTGACCTTTACCGACGAAAGCAGGCTGCCGCAGGAATACCCCGCGTATCACCACACGGCGCTGCGTACCTCCTTCAAGCCGTTGGAAGACACGCTGCGACGCTGCCTCAGCACCGTCCTGCAACCGCGCGCAGTATCGCTTCCGCTCGAAGCGCTGGATTACGGCGTAATGACGACCACTTTGGAAGATCGCCGGCTGATCGACGAAGCCGACTTCATTCTCGCCGTGCGGGCTAACGTGCCGCCACAGGTGTTGCGGCAAATGTTCGTGCAGAAAGCCAAGGTCACGTCACTGGAGTCCCTCAATGACCTGGTGCCCTTGCAACTGCCAGGTATCCCGTTGAACCCACTGCCAGTAGCACCTCGCGACCTGCCCTTCCATGCAGGTTTCAGCTATTTCGAGTTGGACCGGCGAGACCCTGCGTGGGCGTGCATGAAAACAGCCAATGGCTTCGGAATTCATATTGCGGGGGACTTCCCTGGGCTAGAGCTGCAGTTCTGGGCGATCAGGGGAGAACAGAAATGACAAGGCAATTCAGCAATGAGGACGATGTCAGCCAGCGCTTAGTGGCGTCGATTCAGGAAGCCAACAAAGAAAGGGATGAGTCGCCAGGATATGCGGCAGACCCAGACTTTCAACTGCGCGGTGGCTACGCAAACCTGATGCTGGATGCCGCTGTGCCTCTGTTCGGCCTGGTGATACGTCTGCGCACACTGGATGCCTTGCCCAATATCAAGGACGTGCACCAGCAGGTGCGCAACCAGATCGACAATATTCGCGAGGAAATACGCCAGCACGGCTACGAACCCGCTCAGTTGCTGGCGTATTCCTACGGTCTTTGCCTTTTCATCGATGAAGCCGTCATGGACAGGCCTTGGGGAAAGACCAGCTGCTGGAGCCATGAGTCCCTGCTCAGCATCTTCCATGACGAAACCTGGGGTGGAGAGAAGTTCTTCACGGTGCTCTCCCGCCTCATGCAGGAACCCAAGCGCTACCAGGACGTGTTGGAGTTCATGTACTTCGCCCTGTGCCTTGGCTTGAAGGGCAAGTACGCCATCGCGCCGAAAGGCGAAGAGTCCCTCAATGCACTGATACACCAACTCCACGGGATCATTCGCGAGCTGCGCGGCCCGACACCAGAGACCGTCTGCGATCCGTACACCAATGTCGCCCCGAGCAACTTCCGCATGAATCGGCAATGGCCGTGGTGGAGCCCGCTGGCTATCTCCGCCCTCGTCATGGCGGTGGCCTACGGCATCTACAGCTACCGACTGCACCTGATTACTACCGAGGTGCTGAAGTCGCTGAACGGCATTTTGCAGCAGTAGCAAGCCGGCATACGGCGCAACTGATTTCAACGAATTAGCGAGGCGTTTGCTTCGTTCACAAGCCCATCGCTCCCGATGGCCACGCCACCCTGAGTGCGCGTGTTTATCCACATGGACGCAGGAGAGACTGCCATGCCAACACCCGCTTACATCACAATCACTGGCCAAACTCAAGGCCTCATCACTGCTGGCGCATTCACCGCTGACTCCGTCGGCAATGTTTACCAGCAAGGCCATGAAGATAAAATTCTGGTTCAGGAAATCAAGCACGAAGTGACCACGCCAACTGACCCACAGACGGGTCAACCCAGCGGCCAGCGCGTACACAAGCCGTTCAAGTTCACCAGTTCACTCAATAAGGCCACGCCGCTGATGTACCAAGCGCTGGTTACCGGCGAAATGCTGCCGGTCGTCGAAGTCAATTGGTTCCGCACCTCGACGGAAGGCAAGCAAGAGCACTTCTTCTCAACCACGCTTGAAGACGCAACCATCGTCAGCATCAACACCGTCCTCCCCCACGCTCAAGACAAGGTGAACGAAAACTACACACAGCTGGTCGAGGTTGCGCTGACCTATCGGAAGATCGTCTGGGAGCACACTGTCGCCGGTACTGGTGGCTCTGATGATTGGCGCGCACCAGTCGCCTGATATTTACAAAGGCCCCGGGCGGGTAAACCTGCCCGGACTTTGTGCCTCTTCAGACGGCGGACAAGGATTGCTTATGCCTAGCCAATCTGACTTGCGTTACAGCTTCCAGCCGCTGGTTGGCAACGCTGAATTCGAAGTGGTGTTGTTCGAACTTAGAGAAGGGATAAGCAAGCCCTTCGAGTTGGAGCTGAAATTGATCAGCTTCGACAACGATGTCGACTTCGGCCACCTGCTCGACAAACCGGTGCTCTTCACCATCTGGGAAGGGAATCGCCCAGTACGTTACGTGCACGGCCTTGTCAGCCGTTTCAGCCAAGCTGAAAGCGGCTTCTACCGCACCTACTACCACGCGCTGGTCGAGCCGCAACTGGCCCGTGCCAACCTCCGTACGAACTGGCGCATCTTCCAGCACAAGACCGTCCCGCAAATTCTTGAACTGATGTTCCAGCGCCAGGGCATCAACCAGTACGAACTGCGCGCCAGTATGAACCATCAGGTCCGCGAATTCTGCGTTCAGGCCGGTGAGACGGACTTGGCGTTCATCGCCCGCATCGCTGCTGAAGAAGGCTTCGTCTACCGCTTCGCGCACAGTGAAAAGCTGCACAAGCTGATCATCACCGATCGCCTGCAGTCCCTCGGCCTGATCAGCCATGACGCCATCAAAACCGAGGATGAAGACGAGGGCTTCTTCGACGACGACGAGCCTGTAGACCCCAATACCGTCTTGTACCAAGCCAACAGCGGTGGCGATCAAGCCATACCCTGCCTTCGTCGCTTGCGCTACAGCGAGCAGGTGCGCACCGCTCGCCAGGTTCAGCGCGACTACACCTTTACCCACCCGGCCTACCGCCAGGAACACAGAGCCGCCGGGCCCTTCTTGGAGCATCAGTCCAAGGAGTACGAGTACTTCGATTACCCGGGCCGTTATAAACGCGATGCCGTGGGCAAGCCGTTCACCGAAAACCGCATCACCGCGCTTCGCCATGATGTACGCACTGCCGAAGTCCAAGGTGACGATGTTCGCCTGCAACCGGGCCTGAGCTTCACCCTGACTGGGCACCCACGTGACGATCTCAATGAGCATTGGCGGGTGAACACCGTTACCCATAAAGGCACCCAGTTCACCAGCCTGCAGGAAGAGGCCGCCAGCGCCGATATCAGCACGCGCTACGAGCAGACAGCCGTGCTGGTCCCCGGCCGGACCGAATGGCGCCCTGCGCCATTGGAAAAACCGCGAATCGACGGCCCGCACATGGCCACCGTTGTCGGCCCAAAGGGAGAAGAGATCTATTGCGATGAGTGGGGCCGGGTCAAGGTCAGCTTTCCGTGGGACCGCGAGAGCCAGAACAATGAGTTCAGCTCCTGCTGGGTGCGGGTCTCCCAAGGCTGGGCCGGTGGCAGCTGGGGCTCAATGGCCATCCCACGGATCGGCCAGGACGTGATCATCCAGTACGTCAACGGCGACCCCGATCAGCCGATGATCACTGGGCGCACCTACTGTGGCGATCAGTTGCCACCGTACGACCTGCCCGATCACAAAACCCGCATGACCATCAAGAGCCAGACCCACAAAGGTGATGGCTTCAACGAGCTGCGCTTCGAAGATGAGTTGGGAAAAGAGGAAGTGTTCATCCACGCCCAGAAGGACCAGAACACCCAGGTCAACAACAACCAGTCCCTCACAGTCGGTGTTAATCGGACCCGGAGCATTGGCCAGGACGAGTCTGTTGCCATCGGCCGCAATCGTCTGCGCGTCGTGAAAGCCAACGACACCTTGAAAGTCGGCGGCGGAAAAAACGACCTCATTGCCGGTGACTACGAGATCGAAGCAGGCAACACCCTGCGCCTCAAGTGCGGCAAGACGCTGATCGAGATGCAGGCCAACGGCACGCTCAATATCACCTGCGAGACCTTCAACCTCACCGGCCAACAGACCGGACAGATCAATACGCCCGCAGCGAAGCTCGACCTCAACCCGACAGGTGGGACAGCGGGTGCCGCTGCAGATGGACGCGACAGCAGTGCACTGAAGGCCGAGGTGGATGGGCATTTTGAGTAGCTGCTTGCACGTCTGCGCACGTAATGAACGCCTGAAAGGACTCCCGCAATGACTGAATACCTGACTCACGACCTCACTCTCAATTTAGGCGAGGAGGTACCCGAAGACTTGACTCTTAATATGCTGCGCTTTCCCGCCCGAGACACCACTTTAGTGGTGGCCCGCAGCCCCGTCGCCAACGACAAGAGCCTGGACGAAGCCATCGATGACCAATTGCGGATTCTACGCAAAAAGTCCAGGGCAATGACCATCACGCCCACCAGGATCACGCGTTTGGGTAGCGATGAAGATCCCATCGAAGGCCGCGAAATGGCCATTGAGTTCAGAGTGGGTGACAAGCCCAATTTCCAGCTCCAGGCCGCCTGCCTAATCCCAGGTCAGCACCGCCTGCTAGTGCTCAACTACAGCAAGCCCAGCTCGTTGAGCAGTAACGATATCGAGCACTGGCGCGCCATCAAACAGCAACTTCGATTTACCTGACCCCCAACCCAGGACAACACCTCTCTAATCGTTTGGAGCTTACAACCCATGGCGCAGATCGTTCACGCCGCCCGGATGGGCGACGACATACTGCATACCTCGCTTTTCGCCGAAATGGTCAGCGCGGTCGCCGAGGCCGTCATTTATGCCGCAGCCACCGCCGCCGTGGCGGCCGCCATAAGCTTGGCCGTTGTCGGTACTGTCGCAACTGGCGGTGCAGCAGGCATCGCCATCGCCGCAGTTGCTGGGGTGGCGGTAGGTGCGATGAGCACCCTTTCGGTCGGTGAAGACCAGACTGTCGGCGATGCCATCTCAAGCTTTTGCGACAGCCTTGGCAACAGCGTGGACGCACCCGACGCCTACGGAAAGATCGAAAGCGGGTCAGGCAATGTGTTTATCAACAGTAAGCCCGCCGCACGCGCGGCCGGTATCACTGGCCCCCCTGGAGGAGGAGCGTCTGATGCCGAGCAGGCGGAACCCTCGATTCTGGAGAACGTGGGTTCCATGGCCATGGCGGCGGTGCCCTACCTGCTCCCGGTGGTGGGGCTGGGCATGGCGATACGCGACATCTTCAATCCGCCTGTCACTACACCCAAGGACTCAGGCTCGGAATCCAAGGAGGAGGACAAAGTTTCATGCAGCCGTCACCCGCCTCTGCCCGAAAACCATATCGCGCAAGGGTCAAACAAGGTCTTCATCAACGGCCAGCCCGCTGCGCGATCGGGTGACAAGACCACCTGCGACGCCACGATCGATGTGAATGAGAAGGTATCGCCGAATGTGCGCATTGGCGGCGGGACGGCGACGGTTCGGGATATTCGCAATGGCAAGAGCAAAATTGCGATGTTCACCGGAATAATTGCGGGAATACTCATTTCGCGGCGGATAAAGTTTCGGCCTCGGCCGCTGAAGAGCCTGTTCCCCTTTTCCCTGTTCCGTCGCTGCAAAGGCAACCCTGTCATCGTCTCGACGGGTAGCAAAGTCCTGGGTGGTCCGGAGGATATCGACTTCAACCTGCCCGGGCTGCTGGATATCGAATGGGCACGCGGCTACGACAGCAACGACACCCGCGCTGGCGGCCTGTTTGGCATGGGCTGGAGTGTGCCTTATGAGGTCGAGATCGTCCGTGTGCCTCACCCGCAAAACGGGCAGCTATGGGTCTACATTGACGAGGAAGGCAACCGCCTGGAACTGGGTCGGCTCACGGCCGGCGACGCCTTCGTCAGCGCCATGGACGGCATGGCCTTTTTCCAGCTTGAGGATGGCCAGACCGTTGTCGAAGACATCCACGAAGGGCGTTACCGGGTGTTTGATGTTGACCCGCACAACCCCGATCGTTCACGCCTGATCCGGCTCGGCGACCGCAATCTCAATACCCTGGATGTGCTGTACGACCAGCACGGTCGCTTGCACGCGCTATATGACAACTACGGTCAGACAATTGTGCAGCTTCACCATGACCGGCAGCACCCACAGCGGGTCAGCTCGGCTTCACGTGTGTGGCTCACGGCAGACGCAAAACACATCGAGCGCACCGAGCAACTGGCCAGCTATCGCTACACCGACAATGGTCAGTTGCAGGCAGTGCTGGACGCAACCGGCCAAGTCGTGCGCCGCTTCACCTATACCGCCGAGGGCTACCTTAGCAGCCACCAGCTCGCCAGCGGTGCTATCCGCCACTACGAGTGGTCACGTTTCACCATCCCATGCAAACGCCCTACGCCCATGCGTGCCGATGGCTCGCCGTATCACCTGCCGCCCCTGCTGGAGCCCCAGCCCAGCCACGAGTGGCGAGTGATACGCCATTGGGGAAGTGATGGCGAAGCATACCGCTTCGAGTACGACCTGGAGGGCGGGCAAACGCGCGTAACAGACAGCCTCGGCCGCCAGGACCACTACTACTGGGGGTCAATGTATGAGGTGTACAAGTACATCGACCCCCTCGGCAACTGTTGGCAAGAAGAAATCATTGCCGGCCAGCTGATCAGCAGCACCGACCCGCAAGGCGGCGAGTGGCACTACCGCTACGACGATATCGGCCGCCTGGTCGAGACACGCGATCCGTTAGGACGCAGGGAACACATCAAGTACCTGCCGCATTGGGCATTGCCGGTTCAGGTTACCGACGGCGCTGGGCACTCGCACCATTACACCTACGACACGCACGGCAACTTGCTGTCAGAAGAAGGCCCCACAGGCCTCAAGACCCACTATCAATACAACCCGGAAGGTCGCGCAATACGTGTCACGGATGCATTGGACAAACACAAGTACCTGGGCTGGAACACACGAGGCCAGTTGCTCAGCTACCGCGACTGCAGCAACAGCCAGACTCTGTGCCACTACGACACGCGCGGCTACCTGCGTGAAACCGTCAATGCCCGGGGCGAGCACACTTACTACCGCTACGACGCACGTGGCTATCTTACCGAAAGCGAACGCCCCGACGGTCGTCTCGACCGCTACGACGTCGACGCTGCCGGGCAACTGACGCGTTACACCAACCCGGCAGAAAAGCCCATGCAGTTCCGCTATGACCCCAGTGGCCGGTTAGTCGAACGCACAGATTCCATGGGCTACAGCATCCATTTCCGCTACGACGCCTACGGCCGCCTGCTGCAACTTATAAATGAAAATGGTGAGGCCTACCGCTTTAAGTGGGATGCCCTCGACCGGTTGGTGGCCCAGCAAGACCTGGACGGCAGCGGCCGTGCCTACGCCTACAACCCGCTCGGCGAAGTCACTGCCGTCACCCACTACCCCTCGCCCCACGAGCAGCCGCCGCTCGGCGAAGGTTCGCTTCAGGATCAGCACCTGCCGATCCAGCATGCTTACGCGCGTGACGCCCTGGGCCGGTTGCTGCGCAAGACCACCGACGACGGCACCACCGACTACCGCTACGACGCCGCTGACAACCTTCTGTGTGTCGCCTTCACTAACAGGCAGGGCGAAAAGCAGCAACTGGACTACTGTTACGACAGCCTGGGGCAACTGCTGAGTGAGGCCACCAGCGGCGGCCTTTTGCAGTACCGTTACGACGCGCTAGGCAACCTGCAAACCGTCACGCTGCCTGACCTGCGCGAACTCAATCACCTGTACTACGGCAGTGGCCACCTGCACCAGATCAACCTGAACGGTCGGGTGATTTGCGATTTCGAGCGAGACAGCCTGCACGGAGAGGTACTGCGGACCCAGGGTCGCTTGAGCACTCGCACCCGTTACGACAAAAGCGGGCGTCTGAGCAGTAAAGCGTTGCACTACCGCGATGCGCCGCTCGAAGTGCTGCCCCTGCTGGAAAAGCACTACCGCTATGACACCTGCGACAACCTGATCGCCGAACTGCTGACCCAGACCCATCACCAAGGGATGGGCAAGACCGGTAATGAAGAGGTGGGGCATGTCGAGCAAGTGATTGGCCGTTTCCACGACCTGCCCTACAGCGGCAGAAGCTACACCGCCAAAAACCTCTACGGCTACGACCTCAATGAGCAGTTGCAAACCGTTCAACAGGTACGCCCCGCCTGGCAGGCGACACAGGTTGAGGACTTCAAATACGACAAGGCCGGCAATCTGTTCGACGGGCCGAAGCTCAACGGCCTGATCAAGCACAACCGCGTTCTGGTCTACCAGGACAAGCGCTACCGATATGACCGCTTTGGCCGTTTGAGCGAAAAGCGTATCGGCAGCAACCGCGTGCAGCGCTTCATGTATGACGCCGAGCACCGCCTGGTGTGCGTGGAACAAACGCGGTCCGGGGATGTCGAGCGCATTGTGTTCGGCTATGACCCGCTGGGACGAAGGATCAGCAAGGCCGTGTACAAGCCAGGCATTGCCGAGCCGGTACGCCGTACCCTGTTTCACTGGCAAGGGCTGCGCTTGCTACAGGAAGTACAGCGTGGCATGCCCAGCCTCTACGTCTATGCCAGCCCGGGCAGCTATGAACCGCTGGCCCGAATCGACGGGAGGCCGGGCCAGGAAGACATTCACTATTTCCACACCAACCTGGCTGGTCTGCCCGAGCAGTTGACGGATGAACAGGGGCATACGCTGTGGCGCAGTGATTATCGCGGTTGGGGGAACACAAGGGACGAGTGGCACAGTCCACGACAAGAGCGCGAGCAGAACTTGCGGTATCAGGGGCAGTACCTTGACCGGGAGATAGAGCTACACTACAACACGTTCAGGTATTTCGACTTCAATATTGGTAGATACATTCAGCCAGACCCGATAAATTTACACGGCGGAATCAATCTCTATCAATATGGACCAAATTCAATAGGATGGATTGATCCACTCGGGTTAACCAGTGAGTTTGGGCTTGCGCCATATGGAAGTGCTCAGCACGCTCGCGACGGCTTGACAGCGCATGAATTACTACAGAATGCGTGGCTAAGAAATCATGGGCATATTGCTAGTAGAGAGTCCGGCATTGCCAGGGAAAACCCAGCAGTTGCATTGCAAGAAAGTGAAATGCATAAAATTATTTCCAAGCTTCAGCGACAGCATGGCTTACACAATCCTTCTAATCTTAAGAGGCAATCCGCACTACAAAACATCAACAGAAATACTGCCATCACTCGCCGAGGTATTTATGAAGATTTAGTTCTTAATCGCGGATGGGAACGTGCCAACGCTAAAACATTTGCAACCTTAGTCTCAATGAGGCTAAGAGACCAAGCCATAAAATTTGCCCAGCACAATGGACTAATAAAATGCCAGTAAACAATATGTCAGCCAAGATAAATTTAGGCACAACAGATAACTGCATCGGCAGAATAGGCGGCAATATTCCCGAGGTATTGAAATACCTAGACACCGAGATAGAATCCCATTTGTTTTACATGACATTTCAAAACCCTACAGGCAACAACCATATTTCGATTTTTGTACCCAAGGATTTTAATGTGATGCTTGAGTCTAACATTTACCCTAAATGCTCCATTAAAGTTTTCATGCACCCTGAGTCCTTTGAAAGTCTTGAGCACAGTTACACGATCCAAGAAATCACCAAGTCTGGATTGAGTAAATTTTCAGTAGTTGACCCTTCAAAATTTGACTTCATAACAATTCTATCAAATCCTGCACACATCCAAGATGAGCGCTATTATTTTGATAGACTAGAAACAGACGGTTATGAATTCCTCCTTCAAATTGACGAGGAGTATTATCCTGACGGCCTTTTGAGCGGAAATTACGTATTTGGATTTGGAAGGCTTTATCTTTATAAACACAAAAAATCAGGCCGTATAATTGCCGGGTACTGGCAGTACTCCTAGAGAACTTTCACGCAATTTAGATTTGAAGGAAAGACACGCTGGTGCAGGACGCAAGTGACACTACCTCTCTCTCAATTTAGGCGGAGTGGGATTCCCTCGACCGGTTAGTGGCCCAGCAGGACCTGGACGGCAGCGTCCGTGCCTACGCCTACACGACCTCAATGAGCAGTTGCAAACCGTTCAACAGGTACGCCCCGCCTGGCAGGCGACACAGGTTGAGGACTTCAAATACGACAAGGCCGGCAATCTGTTCGACGGGCCGAAGCTCAACGGCCTGATCAAGCACAACCGCGTTCTGGTCTACCAGGACAAGCGCTACCGATATGACCGCTTTGGCCGTTTGAGCGAAAAGCGTATCGGCAGCAACCGCGTACAGCGCTTCATGTATGACGCCGAGCACCGCCTGGTGTGCGTAGAGCAAACGCGGTCCGGGGATGTCGAGCGCATTGTGTTCGGCTATGACCCGCTGGGACGAAGGATCAGCAAGGCCGTGTACAAGCCAGGCATTGCCGAGCCGGTACGCCGTACCCTGTTTCACTGGCAAGGGCTGCGCTTGCTTCAGGAAGTACAGCGTGGCATGCCCAGCCTCTACGTCTATGCCAGCCCGGGCAGCTATGAACCGCTGGCCCGAATCGACGGGAGACCAGGCCAGGAAGACATTCACTATTTCCACACCAACCTGGCCGGTCTGCCCAAGCAGTTGACGGATGAACAGGGGCATACGCTGTGGCGCAGTGATTATCGCGGTTGGGGGAACACAAGGGACGAGTGGCACAGTTCACGGCAAGAGCGTGAGCAGAACTTGCGGTATCAGGGGCAGTACCTTGACCGGGAGATAGGGCTACACTACAACACGTTTAGGCTTTATGATCCAGAAGTTGGCTGTTTTACAACATGTGATCCGATAGGACTTAACGGAATCATTAACCTATACACCTATGCTTCAAATCCGACAGTATGGATTGATCCTCTCGGCCTCGCACCTAAAGCACCATTATCTCTGCCCGATGGATATCGTGCTAGAATTGACAGATTCAACCTTAGTGGCGGGGCCTCATTCGAAGTTCATGTATACGCCCCTAATGGAAAAGAGATCGGGATTTACGGGCCTAATGGATTTTTCAATAAGCATGGGCATCATGCATCTGCCATCCAAGTACCCAGCAGCGTGTCGCGCACGCTAAACGGAATAGCTGTTGAAGAACTTAGAAAAACCGGAAAGCTACCAATCAAAGGTGCACCAAATGGAAAAAAATCAATCCACGAATATACCAACTCGATAAAAAACGCCGGAAAATCAGGATGTGACTTGTAAAAAATGAAGATAATAAAATTAATCAAACAAAAAGATGGATATACACTTGATAGCAGCTTGTACGCCGCCTACGCGGAAAGCGTCAAGCACAAAGTCCAAAAGCATATTTACTCTTTTATGAGTAATGACTGGCATTATAACACGCAAGATCATCGTTGCCTTCACGACGCCAAGCTTATATCTTTCACCACTACTGAATTCGAGGAAAAAGAAACAAGCAACTGCAAAATTGCAATTTTACTTCAGGGGGCTTACGGAAATAAAATCTCCCTTTTTTACACCAATGTGACCAGCTACTCTTGCAAAAAAACCAAGACCCAGTGGCCAAGCGAAACCTCAACACACGGAGATCTTCTGATAGATGAATTGCTAGTCAATAAAAACGGCACTTTGACCCACGAACTAATATTTGAGGACGCCAGGATAATAATAAAATTTCTCGACCTAACTTACCGCCACGAACATTAATTATGTATATCTTTTAGTTTATTCTCCAGCTAGTCGGCGAGTGTAATGAAAAATAAAAACCATGTCATGACACAACAAAAATCTACCACTTTTGCCGTTGGACGAGAAGCGTATCGGCAACAATCGGAGCCAGCGCTTCTCGTATGACGCCGAGCACCGGCTGGTGTGACCCGGTCCGGGGATGTCGAGCGCATTGTGTTCGGCTATGACCCGCTGGGGCGAAGGATCAGCAAGGCCGTGTACAAGCCACATGTAGTGCCCCGGGACGGCGTTACGGCCCGCTACCACAGTCCGGCGCCCGATCAAGCCAGCGCCTACTAGCACAGGACAAACCCCACAGCGCGCACCAAACGCCAAATCCCAGGCACAAAAAAAGAGGCCCTAAGGCCTCTTCTTTGTGATCCCAGCGACGCACTGAGGATCGAATTTGGAGCGGGAAACGAGACTCGAACTCGCGACCCCGACCTTGGCAAGGTCGTGCTCTACCAACTGAGCTATTCCCGCGTCGTGATGGGTGCCATTCTAGCGATATCTAAAACGGCGTCAACCCCTTGATTCAAAAAAGTTTTATTTTTGTTCCGAGCCTTCGCGCAGGTGGGGCCAGGCGGCCAGCAGGTAATGCGCCATCGACCACAGCGTCAGCCCTGCCGCTACCAGCAGCAGGCCGTAACCCAGAATCACCCACATCGTCACCGCAGGTGGGTTGCCCAGCAGAATGACCAGCGCCAGCATCTGCGCCGCGGTCTTCCACTTGCCGAGGTTGGACACCGCCACGTGCGCCCTCGCCCCCAGTTCGGCCATCCACTCGCGCAGCGCCGAAACGACGATCTCGCGGCCGATGATCACGGCTGCGGGCAAGGTCAGCCAGAAGTTGGCGTGTACCTGCACCAGCAGCACCAGCGCCACGGCGACCATCAGTTTGTCTGCCACTGGGTCCAGGAAGGCACCGAACGGCGTGCTCTGCTGCAGGCGACGCGCCAAGTAGCCGTCCAGCCAGTCGGTGGCGGCGGCAACGGCGAACACACTGCTGGCGGCCATATAGCTCCAGTGATAGGGCATATAGAACAGCAGGATGAAGATCGGGATGAGCAGGACGCGTAGAACGGTGAGCAGGTTTGGAATATTCATCGGTACGACTGGCTGCGGGTTGAGCCCGGCATTCTACTCGCTATGCAGGCTGGCATAA
>Ga0213828_1000659_pt1 | contig 32396 bp, 24 predicted proteins | sample MC6MC0897MG_FD_180664 | JGI IMG/M metagenome (GOLD analysis project Ga0213828, IMG submission 180664) | Enriched soil aggregate microbial communities from Iowa State University, Ames, United States - MC6-MC0897-MG | ecosystem: Environmental > Terrestrial > Soil > Unclassified | place: USA: Iowa... | reverse complement strand
CGTCACCACGTTCGGCGAATCGCACGGGCCGGCCATCGGCTGCGTGATCGATGGCTGCCCGCCGGGGCTGGCGCTGGACGCGGCCGAGTTCAGCCACGACCTGCAGCGTCGCGCCACCGGCAAGAGCCGGCATACGTCGGCGCGGCGCGAGGCCGACGAGGTCGAAATCCTGTCCGGGGTGTACGAGGGCCTGACCACCGGCACGCCGATCGCGCTGCTGATCCGCAACACCGACCAGCGCAGCAAGGACTACAGCAACATCGGCCAGCAGTTCCGTCCGGGGCATGCCGATTACAGCTACTGGCACAAGTACGGCATCCGCGACCCGCGCGGTGGTGGCCGTTCCTCGGCGCGCGAGACCACCATGCGCGTGGCCGCTGGCGTGGTTGCCAAGAAATGGCTGGCCGAACGCTTCGGCGTTACCGTGCGCGGCTACCTGTCGCAGCTGGGCGAGATCACTCCGGCCGGTTTCGACTGGTCGGTAGTCGAGGAGAATCCGTTCTTCTGGCCGCACGCCGCACAGGTGCCCGAGCTGGAGGCGTACATGGATGCGCTGCGCAAGTCCGGCGATTCGGTCGGTGCCTGCGTGGACGTGGTCGCCGACAATGTACCGCCGGGCTGGGGCGAGCCGATCTACGGCAAGCTTGATGGCGAGCTCGCGGCCGCACTGATGAGCATCAACGCGGTGAAGGGCGTGGAGATCGGCGACGGTTTCGCCAGCGCCATGCAGAGGGGCACCGAACACCGTGACCTGCTGACCCCGCAGGGTTTTGCCAGCAACCATGCCGGCGGCATTCTCGGTGGCATTTCCACCGGCCAGCCGGTGGTCGCCTCGATGGTGCTCAAGCCGACTTCCAGCCTGCGCCTGCCCGGTGAATCGCTGGATACGGCCGGCAATGTGGTGGAGGTGGTCACCACCGGCCGCCATGATCCCTGCGTCGGCATCCGCGCCACGCCCATCGCCGAGGCGATGATGGCCCTGGTGCTGATGGACCAGGCGCTGCGCCACCGCGCGCAGTGCGGCGATGTCGGCACCATCACCCCGCGCATTCCCGGCCAGCTTGATGGCTGATACGCGGCCGACGGTATGGGTGAGCCAGCCGCTGATCGACGCGGCCATCGTGCCGCTGCGCGATCGCGTGCAGCTGCGCACCACCGATACCGTCACCGCCTGGTCGCCACAGCAGATCGCCGCGCAGCTGGCGGACGTTGACGGGGCGATCATCACCCTCAACGAGCGCATCGGTGCGACCCAGGTCGCCGATGCCGCGCAGTTGAAGGTGATCGCCAATGTCGGCGTCGGCTACAACAATCTGGATGTCGACGCGCTCAGCGCCGCCGGCATTCTCGCCAGCAACACCCCGGACGTTCTCACCGAGACCACCTCCGATCTCGGCTTTGCGCTGTTGATGGCCACCGCGCGCCGGATCACCGAATCCGAGCGCTGGCTGCGCGAGGGCCAGTGGGGGCAGTGGTCGTTCCAGACCATGCTGGGTGCCGACATCCATGGCAGCACGCTGGGCATCCTCGGCATGGGCCGCATCGGCCAGGGCATCGCCCGTCGCGGCGCGCACGGCTTCGGCATGAAGGTGCTCTACCACAACCGTTCGCGGCTGCCGGCCGATACCGAAGCCGCGCTCGGCGCGACCTACGTGGATCTGGACACGCTGCTGGCGCAGTCCGACCATCTGTTGACCGTGTTGCCATACACCGCCGCCTCGCACCACATCATCGACGCCGCCGCGCTGGCCAAGATGAAGCCGTCTGCCACCCTGGTGAACATCGCCCGCGGCGGCATCGTCGACGAACTGGCGCTGGCCGATGCACTGGCCAACGGTCGCCTGGCGGCGGCCGGCCTGGATGTCTACGAAGGCGAACCGAACGTGCGGCCGGAACTGCTGGCCCTGCGCAACATCGTGCTGACCCCGCATATCGGCAGCGCATCGCTGGCCACGCGTACGGCCATGGTGCAGATGGCCGTGGACAATCTGCTGGCCGGGCTGGGCCTGGATGGCAGCCCGTCGCGCATGCCGAGCGCGATCAACGCCGACGCGGCCCTTGCCGCGCGCGCGACCTCGGACAAAAAAAGCGGGAAACGATAGGGAACCTCCGCGCATCCATCCGAGGAGGCTCCCCGAACCCAGCTGTCGTGCGTGAGTTTTCCCCCTTCCCGTTTTCGTGAGAGTTCCCCCATGAGCAATGCACAACGCAGCTTCCACGTCGCCATCGTCGGCGCCACCGGCGCGGTCGGCGAGACCATGCTGGCCATCCTGGCCGAGCGCGATTTTCCGGTCGGCACCTTGAGCCTGCTCGCTTCCGAGCGCTCGGCCGGCGGCGAAGTCGAATACAACGGCAACAAGGTCAGGATCCAGGATCTGGCCACCTTCGACCCGAGTGGCGTGGACATCGCCCTGTTCTCGGCCGGTGGCAGCGTGTCCAAGGAATACGCCCCGAAGTTCGCTGCCGCTGGCGCGGTGGTGATCGACAACTCCTCGGCCTTCCGTTACGACGATGACGTGCCGCTGGTGGTGTCGGAGGTCAACCCGGACCAGGTCGCCAACCGTCCGCGCGGCATCATCGCCAACCCGAACTGCTCGACCATGCAGATGCTGGTCGCGCTGGCACCGCTGCACCGCAAGTACGGCATCGAGCGCATCAACGTGTCCACCTACCAGTCGGTATCCGGCGGCGGCCGTTCGGCACTGGAGGAACTGGGCAAGCAGACCGGCCAGCTGCTGAGCTTCCAGGAAATCGATCCGCAGCGTTTCCCGGTGCAGATCGCCTTCAACCTGATCCCGCACATCGACGACTTCCTGGACAACGGTTTCACCAAGGAAGAGATGAAGCTGGTCTGGGAGACCCGCAAGATCCTGGGCGACGACAGCATCCTCGTGAACCCGACCGCTGTGCGCGTGCCGGTGTTCTATGGCCACTCCGAATCGGTGGCGATCGAAACCCGTGACAAGGTGACCGTCGCCGAAGCGCGCGCGCTGCTGGAACAGTCGCCGGGCATCGAGGTGGTGGATCGTCACGAGGCCGGTGGTTACCCGACGCCGGTCACCCATGCCTCGGGCACCGACGCGGTGTACGTCGGCCGCATCCGCGAGGACCTGTCGCATCCGCGCGGCCTGAACCTGTGGATCGTGTCGGACAACGTGCGCAAGGGCGCAGCCCTCAACGCGGTGCAGCTGGCCGAGCTGGTCGCCGCCGAGAAGCGCTGATCCCCGCTGTTGCCTGACCGGTAGTGCCGGCCGCTGGCCGGTAGTGCCTTATCGGTGCATGCCCGTGCCTGCCGGCCAATGGCCGGCACTAGCGCAGTCCGCCTCCCCGGTGGGTGCGGACCGTGGTCCGCACGCTTTATAGTGTCGCCCATGAATAAACGAGCCAAGGGCGCACGGCGTCCGCTCACCTGTCTTTCCGCCGCGCTGCTGGCCCTGGTCAGCAGTTCGGCCATGGCCCTGGGCCTGGGCGACATCCGGGTCCTGTCCAAGCCGGGACAGCCGTTGCTGGCCGAGATCCCGGTGATCTCGGCCGATCCGTCCGAACTTGAGAACCTGCGCGTCGCGCTCGCTTCGCCGGTCACCTTCGAGCGCGTTGGCCTGCAGCGCCCGGCGGGTCTGGTCAGCGAACTGCAGTTCGAGCTGACCCGCAATGCGCAGGGCAGGGCGGTGGTGCGGGTGACCTCGCAGACGCCAGTGGAAACACCCTCGTTGAGCTTCCTGGTCGAGGCCGACTGGGGCCGGGGCCGGCTGGTGCGTGAGTACTCGGCGCTGGTCGATGCACCGGCCAGTGCACTGGCCGTGGCCGAACCGGAAATCGTCGCGCCGGCCGGCGTGCTGTCGGACACCATCGTCCGTGATGCGCCTGCCGCCGCTGCAACCGCACCCGAGCCGGCACCGGTCACGGCGGCCGCCGCACCTGGCGCACCGCGTCCACGGGCTGCGTCACCTGCGCCAGCACCTGCACCTGCACCAGCGCTCGCTGCAGACGGCAGTGTGACCGTGCAGCGCGGGCAGACGCTTTCGCAGATCGCCGGCTCGCTGGCCCGTGGCAATCAGATCAGTCGCGACCGGGCGATGATCGCGCTGTTGCGTGCCAACCCCGAAGCCTTCATCCGTGGCAACGTCAACCTGCTCAAGCAGGGCGCGGTGCTGCGCATGCCGGGTGATACCGCACTGGCCGCGGTGGATGCGGCCGAGGCGGCCGCGCTGGTCCGCGAACATGCCGCACAGTGGCGGCAGGCACGCACCGTGCCACAGCCGGCTGGCGCCGCGATGCCGGTGGCCAAGGCCGATGGCGCTGCTTCTTCCCCGGCTGCGGCCACCGGGGCACGACTTGAAATCGCTCCGGCGCTGGCATCCGACGCCGCGCACGCGGGCACAACCACCGGCACCAGTGCCGGCAGCGAGGGTGACATGCTGGGCAACGAACAACTGCGCCAGGCCAAGGAGGACATCGCCACCCGCGATGCCGAAATCGGCGATCTGAAGCAGCGCGTGGCGGAGCTGGAGAAGCTCAAGGAGCAGCAGCAGTCCCTGATCGCGATGAAGGACAACGACCTGGCCGCCGCGCAGCAGCGTTTGGCCCAGGCGCCCGGTGCGCCCGGCGCTGGCACGCCGTGGTACTGGCTGGGCCTGCCGCTGCTCGTGCTGGTTGCCCTGGGCGCCTGGCTGCTGCGTCGTCGCAAGCCCTCGCCGCTGCCGCCGCTGCGCGAGGAACACGATGCCGCCGGCCTGGCAGCAGCGCTGCCGGCAGGTGCCGCGCTGGATACCCTGACCGAACAGGACGCCGGGGTGAACTTCGCCGCCGATGGCGGACGCCAGGAACCGGCGATGCCGGCCTGGGCTGCCACCGACCATGACGTGCCGGCTGCGGACATCCATGAGGATGCCTCGCCGGCCGAGTGGCGGGCGGGTGAGCTTGATGAAGACGAACGGGTTGAACTGCCTGCTGCGGTGAACGATCTGCCGCGTTGGGACGATCCTGCCAGCGCTGCTGCGGTGGCGCCCATCGAGCCAGCCGAGGTGGCCGTGCCCGAATACGCGCTGCAGGCCGAACAGGAGCCGCAGTTCCGCGGTGTGTTCGATCTGCCGGCCGAACCGCATGACCATGAGACGGCTGCACCGGTCGACCTGCACGACGACCGTGCTGCCGCCGAGGACGCCGTCGGGTCTGCTACAGACAATGGCCATGACTGGGCACCGCGTATCGGCCAGGAGCGGCTGGAACTGGCCATCGCCTATCTGGACCTGGGCGACGCGCAGACCGCGCGCACCCTGCTGCAGGAGGTTGCCGAAGGGGGTGACCTGCATTGCCAGGCGCAGGCCCGCGAACTGCTGGCCCGTCTGCCCTGACACCCTTTCGACAAGGACCTGCGATGACCCGCGAACGCCGTCTCGACTACGTTGAATTCGCCTCGAGCGACCCGGCTGCGAGCCGCGCGTTCTTCGAGGTCGTGTTCGGCTGGTCGTTCGTCGATTACGGCAGCGACTACACCGCCTTCGATGATGGCCGACTGCAGGGAGGCTTCTTCCGCGGACAGCCACAGCGCGCCAGCGAAGGCGCGCCACTGCTGGTGCTGTATGCCGACCAGCTGGCACCGATGGAAGCGGCGGTGCGCAGGGCCGGTGGCCAGATCGTGCGAACCGTGTTTTCTTTCCCCGGCGGCAGCCGTTTCCAGTTCGTCGAGCCCGGTGGCAACGAACTGGCGGTCTGGTCCGAGCGCGACCCGGCCTGAGTGCCGCCCCACCCGCAACATCGAGGTAGCACATGCGTTACGCGCTCGGCGTCGAGTACGACGGCAGCGATTTCAGGGGATGGCAGAACCTGGGCGAGGGCGGACCCAGTGTCCAGGCCAGCCTGGAGCAGGCCCTGTCATCGGTGGCCGACACCCCGCTGCAGGTGGTCTGCGCCGGCCGCACCGATGCCGGCGTGCACGGGCAGTGCCAGGTCGTGCACTTCGACACCGACGTGGTGCGTGATCCGCGCGCCTGGATGCTCGGCACCACCACCCGCCTGCCGCGTTCGATCGCGGTGCGCTGGTGCGTGCCGGTGGCGGATGACTTCCATGCCCGTTTCTCCGCCCGCGCACGACGTTATCGCTACCGTCTGCTCAATCGCGAAGTGCGCCCGGCGCTGGGCCGGCAGACCCTGAGCTGGGAGCGGCGATCGCTCGATGCCGAGCGCATGCACCAGGCCGGGCAGGCCCTGCTGGGCGAGAACGATTTCAGCGCCTTCCGCTCGGTCCAGTGCCAGGCCCTGCATGCCCGGCGAGAGCTGCAGTCGCTGCAGGTCAGCCGCCACGACGACGTCATCGAGGTGGCGGTGCGCGGCAATGCATTCCTTCATCACATGGTCCGCAATATCGTCGGTTCGTTGATACTGGTCGGCAGCGGCGAGCAGCCGGTGGAGTGGATCGCCGAACTGCTGGCCGGGCGCGACCGCACCGTGGCCGGTCCCACCGCTCCTCCGCAGGGACTGGTGTTCCTGGGGCCGCTGTACCCCGACAACTGGCATCTGCCCGCCGAGGTAACGCTATGAGCCGCTCCTACTACCGTACCCGCATCAAGTTCTGTGGCATGACCCGTGCCGGCGACGTGCGCCTGGCCGGCGAGCTGGGCGTGGATGCGGTGGGCTTCATCTTCGCCCGCGAGAGCAGCCGCCGGGTCGCGCCGGCCGAAGCGCGCGCGATGCGCCAGGCGATCGCACCGATGGTCGACGTGGTGGCGCTGTTCCGCAACAACAGCAGGGAAGAAGTGCGCGAGGTGCTGCGCACCGTGCGGCCGACCCTGCTGCAGTTCCATGGCGAGGAAGACGAGAGCTTCTGCCGCAGCTTCAACATGCCTTACCTGAAGGCGATCGCCATGGGCGGGCGCGAGGAGATCAATGCGCGCACCCTGCAGCTGCGCTACCCCAGCGCCGCCGGCTTCCTGTTCGACAGCCATGCGCCGGGCGGCGGCGGCGGTACCGGCGTGGCCTTCGACTGGTCGCGTATCCCCACCGGCCTGCACCGGCCGTTCCTGTTGGCCGGAGGCCTGACGCCGGAGAACGTGCATGACGCCGTGCTGGCGACCCTGCCGTGGGGCGTGGATGTCTCCAGTGGCATCGAACTGGAGCCGGGCATCAAGGATGGCTACAAGATGCGCACGTTCGTGGAAGAAGTCCGGCGCTCCGATTGCGCCGTGCTGGATTGAGACACGGTGACTTCCGAGGTGTCCGGTCTTCACATTTGAGCCTGCACACCCTCTTCACATAGGATGATCCCAAGCGTGCTGGCCATGAGGGCCGGCACGAGGATCGACGGAGCCGCTGGTGGCGTGCTCCGAACGGGCGCCTGGCGCCCCCGCCCAGGAAGGCAAGCGATGCAGGAATTCCTAACCGTCGTACTCGGTTATCCGACCCTCCCGTACAGCGTAGCGCTGGCGGTGGCGGTTCTGTATTGGGGGATTGCCGCCTTTGGCCTGGTCGATGACGGTTTCGGCGAGGCCAGTGCCGATGGCGCCCTTGAAGGCGATGCCCATCTCAGTGGCCTGTCAGCGCTGCTGGCGCGCTGGGGCCTGGGCGGCGTGCCGCTCATGGTGGTGGTGACGCTGCTGAGCCTGTTCGCCTGGACCCTCACCTACTTCATCCATCTGTACCTGCTGCTGTCGTTGCCCGACCTGCTGCGCTGGTCATTGGGCACCGTCGTGGCGGTGCTTGCACCCCTGCCGGCCGTGCCGGTCACCGCGCTGCTGCTGCGTCCCATCCGCCGCTTCCTGCTGCGCCTGCGCCCTGTGCCGCAGGCCTCGCTGCTGGGCCGGGTCGGCGTGGTCGCTTCGCCGAAGGTCGACGCACGCAGTGGCCATGCCACCGTCGATGACGGCGGTGCCGGCCTGGTCCTGCAGATCCGCAGCGACATCGAACTGCAGCGCGGCGAGCGCATCGTGCTGGTCGAGCACGTGGCTGCACAACACCATTACCGGGTGGTCCGCGCCGACGCGGTCGCCCTCGACTTCCAGGACAACCTGCTTCCGGGCAACAAGGAGAAACATCAATGACGTTGGCATCCGTGCTCCCCTTCCTGATCATCGTGGGCGGCGTCCTCGCCCTCCTGCTCGGCGTGGCGGGCCTGTTCAAGGCGTTCTACCGCAAGGTCGACCAGGGCGTGGCCCTGATCGTCAACGACATGAGTTCCACCCCGAAAGTGCATTTCACCGGTGCGCTGATCATTCCCGTGCTGTATCGCGCCGAGCTGATGCGGATCAGCCTGATCACCCTGCAGATCGACCGCCGCGGCAAGGAAGGCCTGATCTGCCGCGACAACATGCGCGCCGACATCGCCGTGGCGTTCTACCTGCGCGTCAACGAGACCCAGGCCGATGTACTGCGCGTGGCCAAGGCGATCGGCGCCGACCGCGCGTCGGACAAGCATGCCGTCGATGAGCTGTTCAACGCCAAGTTCTCCGAAGCACTGAAGACGGTCGGCAAGAAGTTCGATTTCACCGAGCTGTTCGAGAAGCGCCAGGAATTCCGCGACGAGATCATTGCGGTGATCGGCAACGACCTCAATGGGTATGTGCTGGAAGACGTGGCCATCGACTACCTGGAGCAGACCCCGAAGTCGCTGCTGGACCAGTTCAACATCCTCGATGCGCAGGGCATCCGCAAGATCACCGAGCTGACCGCTGCGCAGAACGTGGTGACCAACGAGCTGGAGCAGAACGAGAAGCTGGCCATCACCAAGAAGAACGTCGAAGCCCGCGAAGCGTTGCTGGCGCTTGAACGGCAGCAGGCCGAGGCCGAGGCGCGGCAGAAGCGCGAGATCGAGACCATCCGTGCGCGCGAGGAAGCCGAGACCGCCAAGGTGCAGGAAGAGCAGCGCCAGTTGTCCGAGAACGCCCGCATCGAAGCGCAGCAGGTGATCGACATCCGCGAGCAGAACCGCATGCGCGAAGTTGAAGTGGCCGAGCAGAACCGCCAGCGCGCCGTGGCCATCGAAGCCGAGCGCGTCGAGCGCGCACGCCAGCTGGAGCAGGTCACCACCGACCGCGAAGTGCAGCTGCAGGGCGTGGAGCGCGACAAGGTGGTCGAGCAGGGCAAGATGGACGTGGCCAACATCACCCGCGAACGCATCTCCATCGACAAGACCGTGGCGCAGGAAGAAGAGCGCATCAAGGAAGTGCGCGAAGTCTCCGAGGCTGACCGCCAGAAGCAGGTGTTGATCCTGGAAGCCGAGGCGAAGGCGCAGGAATCGCTGGTGCGCGAAGTGAAGGAAGCCCAGGCCCGCGAGACCGCCTCCAAGCATCGCGCGGTGGAGCTGACCACGCTGGCGCAGGCCGAGCACGAAGCCGCCGGCAAGCAGGCCGAGGCCAAGCGCCTGCTGGCCGACGCCTTCCGCGCCGAGCAGGCCGCACCCGGCCTGGCCGAAGCGCAGGTACGCGAAGCGTCGGCGCTGGCCATCGAAAAGGTCGGCATCGCCGAGGCGCGCGTAATCGAAGCCAAGGCCGAAGCGAACCTGAAGCAGGGCAGCAACGAGGCGCGCGTGCTGGCCGAGACGCTGCAGGCACAGGCACAGGGCGAGGAGAAGATGGGCCTGGCCCGCGCCACCGCCACCGAATCGCTGGGCAACGCCGAAGCCGGCGTGGTGCAGAAGAAGCTGTTGGCCGAAGCCGAGGGCCTGGTCCGCAAGTTCGAGGCCATCGCCTCGCTGAGCGATCAGGCGCGCGGCCATGAAGAGTTCCGCATGATGCTGGACAACAGCCTGAAGCAGGCGCTGGCCTCGATCGAAGCCGGCAAGGAAGTCTCGCGCGAGAACGCCGGCGTCATCGCCAGCGCGCTGCGCAACGCCGACATCGACCTGGTTGGCGGCGACGGCGGCATGTTCGAGAACCTGATCAAGGCGGTTTCGCTGGGCAAGTCGATCGAAGGCTTCGCCGGCAAGAGTCCGATCGTGCAGGACCTGATGCAGCGCTACCTGGGCGTCAACGTGGCCGACAATGCACCGCGGCAGATCGCCGAGGACGCAGAGACCGTGCCCGTCGCGACGACCGTCGTGGTCGACAGCGCGCGCTGATCCACCCGGCGATGGCCATCGCCATCGCCCACCCGTGCCGGCCGCATCGACGGCCGGCCGTCCGTGAGCCGGAAACCTGCTGATGTCCGAAACCAAACCGTCCACCGAGTCCGCCGCACCAGAGGCTGCCGGCGATACCGTCGACCAGGCCGTAGCCCAGGGCGGCGCCTATGAAGTCCTGCGGCGCCGTCTCGGCGAACAGGGCCAGCGCCTGCAGGCCGTTGCCGAGCAGCTGAACCGCCAGCGCCTGGCCGAGTTTGGCGACAGCCGCCTGGAGGTGGTCGGCCGTTTCCGTATCCGCAGCGAGAACAACTGTGTCGGCCGCGACATCGTCCAGGTCGGCCCGGATCGCCTGCTGTTCGGCTACAACGTGTTCATCGGGCTCAAGACCCAGACCCGCATCGAAGATGTGTTCGGTCTGTACCGGCTGGTACAGGGCGCTGATGGCTACGACGTCGCTGCCCTTGAACTGAAGGGCAGTTTCCTCGACCAGCGCGGCTTCGTGCATGACTTCAACGAGCTGTACGCCTACTACAAGCATGCGCGCCTGCTGCAGCTGATCGTGGTGGGCGACAAGCTGCTTGCCTCGTTCCAGATCGGCGAGCGCAGCAGCGACGTGCGCGTGTTCCGCTGGGCGTTGTCACGCGAAGGTGAACTGACCTATCTCGATGCGCGCGGCGAGCGTGACATCGCCTTGCCGCCACCCTTCGATTTCGAATGGACCCGCGCCACGCGCGACCTTGCCGTCAACGGCCGCCATTCGCATCTGAACATCCTCGATACCCTGTTCGTGGAAACCACCGGTGGCGATCTCACCATCAAGGTGGAGAACAACACCGAAACCGGGCAGGGCATCTACAGCGAACCGGTGGAGGACAGCACGCAGTCGCTGGACGATGCCCAGTTCGAGTTCGCCCGGGTCGGCTCGCTGGTGCTGCTGAAAGTGCTGCCCTACCGCGAAACCGAATGGCGCGGACTGATCTACAACACGCTTACCGGCGACATCGTGCGCAACGATGCCATCGTCCAGGCCTGCGTGCAGCTGCCCGAAGACCACGGCATCATCTTCCCCGGCGGCTATTACCTGCAGGGTGGCGAGCACAAGGCGTTCGACGCCTCGATGGATGGCATGCAGTTCAAGCGCAGCATCCGTTCGCCCAACGGCGAGGACGTGCTGTATATCTTCTACGAGCGCGAAGGCGGGCGTTCGGCGCTGTTCGTCTACAACACCATCCAGCGCGTGCTGCAGAACCCCGTGTTCGGCCACGGCTATGCCTTCATGCAGGACGGGCGCATGGTGCTGTTCCATGCCGAAGGCACCGAGCCGACCCGCATCCATCCGATGCAGGTCTGGCAGACGCCCTTCAGCAGCGATGAGTTCGCCGCCAGCCGTCCGCCCGGCAATACCTTCATGGGGCGCATCGGCAACGCCGAGCTGGTTCGCGGCATCTCCAACCTGTTCAACCTGGCGCGCGAGATCGACGGCCAGGATGTATCGGTGCAGCGCTACCAGCGCCTGGTCGCCGACACCCGGCGGCTTTTCGATGCGCATCATTGGCTGGGTGACGAGGCCTGCGATGGCGCCGAAGCCCTGCTGCGGCAGATCAGCGCCACCGGCGAATCGGTGCTGGACGAATACGAGAAGGTGCAGTCGATCCGCCAGCAGTCGGCCCAGGCAATGGCTGAAGCAGAGGCCACGCACAAGGCGCTGCTGGGCCGGCTGCAGCCGGAAAACTGGAACGAGGTGCAGGCCTTCGTCGAAGCGCTCAACGCGATCACCGCACTGCGCGGTCGACTGCTGACCATCCGCGAACTGCGCTACATCGATACCGCGCGCATCGAGGCGATGGCCGCCGAGCTGGTGCAGGCGCACGACCGTGTCGGCGCCGCCACCGGTGCCTTCCTTGCCGGCGATGCAGCACTGGCCCCCTTGACCGCCCGCATGCAGGCGCTGGACGAAGCCGCACAGCAGGCCGCCAGTGCACGCCAGCTGGATGAGCAGCTGGACGGCCTGCGCGGCATGGCCGGCGATCTGGACATGCTGTCCGAGCTGATGGCCGGACTGAAGGTCGACGATGCGACCGCGCGCACCCGCGTGGTCGAATCCATCTCGCTGCTGTACGGGCGCCTGAACCAGGCACGCGCACGCGCCGAACAGCGCCGCAAGTCGCTGGGTTCGGCCGAAGCCGTGGCCCAGTTCGCCGCCCAGTTCGCCCTGTTCTCGCAGTCGATCACCAGCGCGCTGGCGATGGCCAGCGACCCTGAGCGGGCCGACGAACAGTTGTCGCGCCTGCTGGTGCAGCTGGAAGAACTGGAAAGCCAGTTCGGCGAGCACGAGCAGTTCCTCGGCGACATCCTGAGCAAGCGCGAAGAGCTGGTCGAAGCCTTCGATACGCACAAGCAGGCCCTGCTGGATGATCGCCAGCGCAAGGCGCGCTCGGTGCTCGATGCTGCCAACCGCATCCTTGATGGCCTCGGAAAGCGTACCGAGCGGTTCGGCACGGCCGACGAGCTCAACGCTTTCTTCGCCGGCGATCCGCTGATCCTCAAGCTGCGTGAACTGGCCGAGCGCCTGCGTGCGCTGCGCGACAACGTCAAGGCAGACGATGTCGAGGCGCGCCTGAAGGGCGTGCGCGACCAGGCCGTGCGCCAGCTGCGCGACCGCAGCGACCTGTACGAGGCCGGCGGCAACGTGGTCCGCCTTGGCCCGCGCCATCGATTCAGCGTGAACACCCAGGCGCTGGACCTGACCCTGCTGCCACGGGGTGAAACCCTTGCCATCCACCTCACCGGCACCGATTTCCTGGAGACCCTGCACGATCCCGAGCTTGATGCGCTCAAGCCGTTCTGGCCGGTGACCCTGGATTCGGAATCGGCAGCGATCTACCGTGGCGAATACCTGGCCGGGTGCCTGTTGCTGGCTGCGGAGGAGGGCCGCGATGGCCTGGACCTGGCCCAGCTGCAGCACGATGCAGCCGAACCGGAAGCGCTGGGCCAGCGGGTCCGTGCCTTTGCCGCGCCCCGTTACCGCGAGGGCTACGAGCGCGGTATCCATGACCATGACGCCGCCCTGATCCTGCGCGCGCTGTTGCCGCTGCAGCAGGCCGCCGGACCGCTGCGGCATTCGCCCCATGTGCGTGCGTTGGCACTGCTGTTCTGGGCCGCGCGGCAACGCGATGAAGCCGTGGCGCAGTGGCCCGGCCGGCAGGCCGGCGCGGAGGCCATCGCGCGCCTGTTCGGTTCCGATGAGGGGCGCCAGGCCCTGCGTGCGGAAATGGCAAAGGCGCTGCATGAGCATGCACTCGCGCATGCACTGCCGTTTGACGCCGCCGCCGCCGATGCAGCAGCGGCATACCTGGGCGAAGAACTGGTGGCCGGCGAGCCGGTGTTCAGCACCAGCCGGCACGCGCAGGCATTGCTGGACGCGCTGTCGCAGCAACTGGAGCAGGCGGGCCAGCGTGATGCGCTTGAACGTGCGCTGCAGCGCTCGCAGGATCCGCTGGCCATGCGCTGGGCATTGGCCGGGCAATGGCTGCGGGCGCTCGCCGGGCTGCCGGCACAGTCGGCGCATGCCGGCTATGTCGAAGAAGCAGCGGCATTGCTGCTGGTGCAGCGACAGCTGCGCACCCGTGCCAGCGATGCACCGCTGCAGGCGGAGGTCAGCGGCCTGCTGGGTGAACACGCCCGCATCCACAACGGCAGCCTGACCCTGTCGCTGGACGATTTCCTGGCACGCCTGCAGCATCACCTGCAGGCGTTCGTACCGGCCTTCCATGCCTATCAGGCGGTGCGCCAGGGCATCATCGGTCGCGAACGCGAAACCCTGCGGCTGTCGGAGTTCAAGGCCCGGCCGTTGTCTTCCTTCGTGCGCAACAAGCTGATCAACGACGTATATCTCGGCGTGATCGGTGACAACCTGGCCAAGCAGATGGGTACCGTTGGCGAGAACAAGCGCAGCGACCTGATGGGCCTGCTGATGATGATCTCGCCGCCCGGCTACGGCAAAACCACGTTGATGGAGTACGTGGCGCATCGCCTCGGCCTGGTCTTCATGAAGATCAACGGCCCGGCGCTGGGCCACGAAGTGCGGTCGCTGGATCCGCAGCAGGCACCGGACGCCACCTCGCGGCAGGAGCTGGAAAAGCTCAACCTGGCGCTGGAGATGGGCAACAACACCATGCTGTATGTCGATGACATCCAGCACACGCACCCCGAGTTCCTGCAGAAGTTCATCTCGCTGTGCGATGGCACGCGCCGCATCGAAGGCGTATGGCGCGGCCGTACGCGCACCTACGACATGCGTGGCAAGAAGTTCTGCGTGGTCATGGCCGGCAACCCGTACACCGAATCCGGCGAAGTGTTCAAGATTCCGGACATGCTGGCCAACCGTGCCGACATCTACAACCTGGGCGATGTGCTCGGTGGCATGGAAGCAGCCTTCACGCTCAGCTACATCGAGAACAGCCTGACCTCCAACCCGGTATTGGCGCCGCTGGCCACGCGCGAGATGGCCGACCTGTACCTGCTGGTCGACCGCGCGATGGGCAAGGATGTGTCCACCAACGGCCTGAGCCAGGCCTACAGCGGCGCCGAGATCAACGAGATCACCGCCACCCTGCAGCGCATGCTGCAGGTCCGCGATGTGGTCTACAAGGTCAACCAGCAGTACATCGCCAGCGCTGCCCAGGATGACCGCTATCGCACCGAGCCGCCCTTCCGCCTGCAGGGCAGCTACCGCAACATGAACAAGCTGGCGGAGAAGATTTCGCCGGTGATGAATGACGACGAGCTGCAGCAGCTGATCTCCGACCACTACCTGGGCGAAGCGCAGCTGCTGACCACCGGTGCCGAAGAGAATCTGCTGAAGCTGGCCGAGCTGCGTGGCGTGCTCGATGAAGAACGCGCGCAACGCTGGGCGCAGATCAAGCGTGATTTCCTGCGCAACAAGGCAATGGGTGCCGGTGACAGTGATGTCGGTGGCCGCGTGGTCGCGCAGCTGGCCGACATCGCCAGTGCGTTGCAGCTGCCACCGCCACCGCCGGCAGAGGTGGCCGTCGCACCGGAGCCTGCGCCATGGCCCGCCCTGCTGGCAGCGCTGCAGCGCCTGGCCGATGCACGTCCGGCCAGCGCGCCGGCTGCCGCCGTACCGCAGGCCGCAGCCACGCCATTGGCCGAAGACCTGCAGGCTGGTCTGGCACCGCTGCTGCAGCTGCTGGTCGCCTCGCAGGAACAGCAGGTGCAGTTGTCGCAGACGTTGGCGGCGTTTGCCGGGTGGGCCCGGCAGCAGGTAACGGCCGATGTGGCCACGACCGACACGCGTCGTCGCCCGCGGGTGCGTCGTGCAGCGACTCCGGAAGAACGTGCGCTGGACGAAGCGCTGATGCGCCACTTCTACGGTGAATCATTGCCGCCGGAAACGGTGGCTGATGACGGCCCACGGCCGCCGCCACTGCCGTGACCTGCGTGCGCTCCCTGCCCGAACCCACGCTTCCGGCGCGCGCCGATGTGGCCACGCTGGCAGCGTATGGCAGCCACTTGCTGCAGGTATTGGCCGAGCCTGCACCGTTGCAGGCCGGCGCGGAAGGCGAGGGACTGGTGGCTGCGCTGGCGCGGATCGCATTGGCGTTGCAGGCCAGCGATCCGGCGCGCCTGCGCCGGCAGGAGAGCTGGTGGGGGCGCCTGCTCGGCCGTGACGTTGAACGCCAGGCACAGGCGCAGGGGCTGCAGGCGCAGCTGGGCGTGCTGGCGCTGCAGGCGCGCGAGCAGGCGCAGGGTCTCGCGCAGCGTGTGCAGCAGCGTGCCCGGGCCATCATCGACAACGATGCGGCTGCCGCCGCGTTGGAGGCCTGGGCCACGTTCGGCGCCGCGCAGCTGGCGACACTGCAGGGAGCTGCGCAGGTCGCGCTGGCCCCACGCGTGGACCATCTGCAGCGGCTTGCCACGCTGCGACGCATCGAAAGCGGGCAGTGGCGGCTGCTGCAGGAGCAGGACGAAGCCCTGCTGCAGCGCTTCGTCCGCATCCACGATGTCCTGCTGCCGGCCTGGCGCCAGGCCGCATTGGCGCGCCAGGCACTGGCGCAGGCTGCACAGGCCGAGCAGGCAGCCACGCTGCAGGCCCAGATCGACGACGAAGTAGCCGCTGCTCAGGCTAGACTGCCCTGAGCCGGCCGCCGCTGCCGCTTATCCACCGCAAGGACACTGCCCGATGACCCAGGACAGCCAGAACTCCGGCACGCTCGTGCCCGCCACCACGCCCGCCCCTGAACTTGATGACAGCACGTTGAAGGCCCTCGGCCTGGTCCGCGACGACCTGCCGCGCATCGCCGAAATCGGCCGCGAGCTGGAAGACCTGCGTCCGGGCAACCTGCAGGTGTTCGGCCGTGAAGCCGCCGCACGCACAACGGCCTTCTCCAGCCAGCTGCTGGACCAGGTGCGCAACCGTGACCTCGACGCCAACGGCGAGAAACTCGGCGAAGTGGTGCGCATCGCGCGTGAGCTCAAGCTGGATGGTTTTTCCCAGCGCTCGAAGGTGCCGTTGATCGGTGGCCTGATCGATCGCCTGCGTTCTTCCAAGGGCGAGCTGGTGCAGAAGTTCAGCGATACCAATTCGCAGATCGAACAGCTGCTCGGCGACGTGGGTGCGCAACAGGCGCTGATGGGCAAGCGGGTAAGCGATTTCGACCGCATGCATGACATCGTCCGCGAGGAGCGTCATGCGCTGGGCCTGTATGCCGCCGCCGGCAAGCAGCGCCTGGCCCAGCTGCAGTCCGAGCAGTTGCTGGGGCAGGGCAGCGATGACCCGCAGCAACGCATCCGCCAGAGCGAGATCGACAATGCCATCCGCCTGATCGAGAAGCGCGTCTCCGACCTGCAGCTGATGCAGCACGCGGCTGACCAGTCGCTGCCGATGATCCGCCTGATCCAGGCCAATGCGCTGCAGCTGATCGAGAAGTTCAACACCGTCCGCGACATCACCATCCCCTCGTGGAAGCGTCAGTTCGCGATCCAGTTGTCGCTGGGCGAACAGAAGAACGCCGCCGAACTGGCCAATGCCATCGACGATGCGACCAATGAGTTGATGCGACGCAATGCCGACCTGATGCGCCAGGCGTCGGTGGACACCGCACGCAGCAACCAGCGCGGTGTGATCGACGTGGCCACGCTGCGCCACGTCCACGATCAGCTGATCGCTACCGTCGAGGAAGTGCGCAGCATCCATCGCGAGGGCATGCAGCAACGGCAGCAGGCCGAAGTCGAGCTGTCGCGCCTGCGCGAGGACCTGCAGCAGCGCCTGGCGGCGCCGACGGCGTCGTAACGGTCACCCCACATCCACCAGGCATCTGGCCGGACACAATGCAGCCAACCTGCCACGGCTGGGTGCCAGCCGTGCGCGTTCCATCATCGCGCGCCGTCTGCGGTGCGACATGCCGTCAATGAGGTTGCAAATGGATATGCCCCTTCTCCGTTCGCGCATGGCCCGCATCGCCGCTGTTCCAGGTTTGCTGCTCGCTCTGGCTGTGTGCGCCGCCGGAGAATCGTCGAGCCCGGCCACTTCGTCGCCGACCATTGCAACGGCGCCGGCCACTGATTCGACGGCCGCACCCGTGTCTGCATCAGCATCGGCCGACAACGGGTTGGCCGCGTTGATCCAGGCCAGCGGGGTGAAATGCAGCGACGCCAGCAAGGGCACTGGCTGCACGGCGGGTGACGTCGACAGTGGTGACTTCTACGACGTCGAGCTTTCCCCGGCCTGTGGCGAACAGGGCTTCTTCGCCGGCGTTGCCGAGGACAAGGGCGTGGACACCCTGGACGCAGTGCCGAGCACCGGCAGCAGGGTTTCGACGACCGCAAGGCTGTCGAAAGGGCAGCTGGTCTGCGTACAGGGCATCGGTCGTGCCGGACAGAATCCGCTCTTCTATTACGTGGTCGCCATTCCCGCCGCAACGGTCGGCAAGTGCAAAGGCAGCGCGTTGTGTGAGACCTATGGTGACAGGCCCATCAGCGGCATGAAGGAAATGGGAAGCGAAGCCTGCCACGTGGCAGGGCCGGGACACTACGCTGGCAACTGCGCGCAGGGCTGGGTCAGTGCTGACGTGCTCGACCTGTTTTCTGACGGGATGTAATCGACGTCAAGCGAGGTTGCCCGCCGTGGCGGCCACTTCGTGGCGGCGATCTTCACTTCAGCTGGGCTACCGCCCAATCGGCCAACGCGTCCACGCGCGCATCGACAGGGCCGTCCGGCCGCGCCAGCACCCAGAACCCGCCGGTCGCGGCAAATCCCCACGGTGCCACCAGCCGCCCGGCTGCCAGATCCTCGGCCACCAGTGGCTCCGGCGCGATTGCCGGGCCCAGCCCCGCTACCGCTGCTTCCAGCAGGTAGTACAGGTGTTCGAAGCCGGTGCCGAGCTGCAGCTGGGCCGGGTCCAGCCCGTGCGACTGCGCCCATGCAGGCCACGCCTGCGGGCGCGAACTGGTGTGCAGCAGCGTTTCCCGCAGCAAGGCCGACGGGGGGACATGGCGCAATCGCTGCGCTGCCGGGTGCGAGGGCGCCACCACCACACCCACCCGTTCCGGTGCCAGCTCGAGCACCTGCCAGCCGCGTGGCCATGGTCCCTGTGCCAGCAGCAGCACCGCATCCAGCGTGGCCTGCGCCTCGGTGAAACTGCCATCCAGGGCCGACCACTGCAGGCGCACGCCGGGCAGGGCAGCCTGCAGTGCCGGCAGCCGCGGAATCATCCAGCGCGCCAGCACGCTGCCGCTGCAGCCCAGCACCAGGGCCGGCTCCGCGCTTGGCCGCCGCAGTTCGCGCACGCAGTCTTCAATGCCGCCGAACGCCTCGCTGCAGGCCTGTTGAAGGCGGGTGCCGGCGGCGGTCAGGCGCAGTCCGCGGCCGGCGCGCTGGAACAGGGCCAGGCCCAGATGGTCTTCCAGCAGCTTCAGTTGCCGGCTGATCGCGCCATGGGTCACATGCAGCGCCTGGGCCGCGCGGCCGACCCCGCCCAGGCGTGCGGTGGCCTCGAACGCCCGCAGGGCATTCAAGGGCGGCAGCGGTGACGTGCTCATGTGAGATTTCCTGACGGGATAGGCCAGATAATATCCATTTTCCGGACACAATCCGTGCGCTAGAGTATCCACCTGTCTGAACGACCGGTCGTCTCCATGCCTGACTCTCCCATCGCCGATTTCCATGCCTTCCCTGACGCCCAGGGCCACTTCGGCCGTTACGGTGGCAGCTTCGTCGCCGAAACCCTGGTCGGCCCGCTGCAGGAACTGGCCCAGGCCTATGACCAGGCCCGCCAGGATCCGGCGTTCCAGCTGGCCTATGACCGCGACCTGGCCCATTACGTTGGCCGGCCGAGCCCGATCTACCATGCTGAACGATTGAGTGACCACGTCGGTGGCGCCCAGATCCTGCTCAAGCGCGAGGACCTGAACCACACCGGCGCGCACAAGATCAACAACACCATCGGCCAGGCGCTGCTGGCGGCGCGGATGGGCAAGAAGCGCATCATCGCCGAGACCGGCGCCGGCCAGCATGGCGTGGCCAGTGCCACCGTCGCGGCGCGGCTGGGCCTGGAGTGCGTGGTGTACATGGGCGCCACCGACATCGAGCGGCAGAAGATCAACGTCTACCGCATGAAACTGCTCGGGGCGACGGTGGTGCCGGTGACCTCCGGCTCGGCCACCCTGAAGGACGCCCTCAACGAAGCGATGCGCGACTGGGTCACCAACGTGCAGGACACCTTCTACATCATCGGCACGGTAGCGGGTCCAGACCCGTACCCGCGCATGGTGCGCGACTTCAACGCCATCGTCGGCCGCGAGGCACGCGAGCAGATGCTGGCCGAGTACGGTCGCCTGCCTGATGCGATCACCGCCTGCGTCGGCGGCGGCAGCAATGCGATCGGCCTGTTCCATGCCTTCCTCAACGACCGCCAGGTCGAGATCGTCGGCGCTGAAGCGGCCGGTGATGGCATCCACACCGGCCGCCACGCAGCTTCCATCGCCGCCGGCCGCCCGGGCGTGCTGCACGGCAACCGCACCTATGTGCTGTGCGACGACGATGGCCAGATCATCGAGACCCATTCGGTGTCGGCCGGCCTGGATTACCCGGGTGTAGGCCCCGAGCATGCGTTCCTGGCCGACAGCGGCCGTGCGCGCTACGTCGGCATCACCGACGAAGAGGCGCTGCAGGCCTTCCATCTGCTGGCCCACACCGAAGGCATCCTGCCGGCGCTGGAGTCCAGCCACGCGCTTGCGCAGGCGATGAAGCTCGCGCGCGGGCGTCCGCGCGACCAGATCGTGCTGTGCAACCTGTCAGGACGTGGCGACAAGGACGTGCATACCATCGCGGCGCGCGAAGGGCTGGTGCTGTGAGCTCACTGATGCGCAGTACGGGCGTGCTGCTGGTGCTGGGCCTGGCCGCGTGCCAACCGCCGGAACCGCCGGTGCTGGCGCCGGCGGCCAAGCCCGCTGCGCAACCGTCGCAGCCGATGGCGGCCAACGATGACGTCGACCCGATAGCGAGCACGCCCATCGATGATCCACCGGCCTCGGCCGCGGTCTCCAGCGATGACGCGCCCGCCGTGGCGTCGGTGGCGCTGGATCATGCCGGCGAGGTGCTGATCGGCCAGCACATGAGCGACCTGAAGGCCTTCGGGCCGTGGAAGGCAATGGGCGCGGTCGAAGCCATCGGCGGCAGCTGCGAGTACTACGACGGGAAGGGGCTGCCGCCCGGCGTGTCGATGATGACCGACGAAGACCGCGTGGTCCGTTTCGATCTTGGTCCGGGCGAGGACGCCAAGGCGCCGGTCGACCAGCCGGGTCCGTTCGGACTGCGCATCGGCATGACGCGGGCGCAGGCGGTGGCGCAGTTCCCCGGCGCGCCGGTCTCCAGCCCGCATGCCTACGACGGCGATCAGGGCGAGTACCTGACCTGGCAGGATCCGGGTTCCGACCTGGGCATCCGCCTGGAAGTGTTTGAAGGGAAGGTCATCCTGATGTACTGGGGGACCAGCGAAGCGATTGAACTGATTGAAGGATGTGCCTGAGATGCCTGTTTCCCGACTCGATGACTGTTTCCAGCGCCTGCACCAGCAGCAGCGCAAGGCCCTGATCCCCTTCATCACCGCCGGTGATCCCTCGCTGGAAGCCACGGTGCCGGTGATGCACGCGCTGGTCCAGGCCGGTGCCGATGTGATCGAACTGGGCGTGCCGTTCTCCGATCCGATGGCCGACGGCCCGACCATCCAGCGCAGCTCCGAGCGAGCGCTGGCGCGCGGTGCCGGCAACCGCTACGTGCTGCAGGCGGTGGCGCAGTTCCGGCAACAGGACACGCAGACGCCGGTGGTGCTGATGGGCTATCTCAACCCGGTGGAGATCCACGGTTACGTGGCGTTCGCCGAAGCGGCGGTGGCTGCTGGCGTGGACGGCGTGCTGCTGGTCGACCTGCCGCCGGAAGAGGCCGGCGAAGCCCAGCAGGCCTTCGACGCTGCAGGCCTTGCGCTGGTTCTGCTGGCATCGCCGACCACCAGCGAGGCACGCGCCGACAAGCTGCTGGCGCTGGCCCGTGGCTATCTGTACTACGTCAGCTTTGCCGGGGTCACCGGCGCCTCGGAACGACTGGACAGCGACGCGGCCAGCGCACGCCTGCAGGCGCTGCGGGCCAGGGCCAGCGTGCCGGTGGTGGCCGGCTTCGGCATCAAGGACGCAGCCAGTGCGGCGGCCATGGCGCGCCAGGCCGACGGCGTGGTGGTCGGCAGCGCACTGGTGGCGGTGCTGGCCGAAGCGACCTCCACCGAGGATGCGGCGCAGCGCGCTGCAGCGTTCCTGGCTCCGCTGCGGCAGGCGCTGGACGCGTAACGGTAGTGCCGGCCGCTGGCCGGCATCCGCCCGACCCATTCGGGTGTAAGCGGTTGCCGGCCAGCGGCCGGCACTACCGCCGACGCTAAACGTACGTCCCAGCATGGTTTTTTCCAGCGGGCCCAAGGCCGGGCAGGGGGTGCACGGGCGGGGAAAGCGGAGCTAGACTGTCCGCCTTTGCGGCCCCCGGGCCGCCCTGAACGGAAGTGTCCTCCCGCATGAGTTGGCTCAGCAAGTTGATGCCGTCTGGCATCCGCACCGACAACACCCCCAGCAAGAAGCGCAGCGTCCCCGAGGGCCTGTGGGAAAAGTGCAGCAACTGCGGCAGTGCGTTGTACCGTCCGGAGCTGGAAGAGAATCTGGAGGTCTGCCCGAAGTGCGGCCACCATATGGCCATCCGCGCGCGCGCCCGTCTGGCTGCGCTGTTCGACGCCGACAGCACCACCGAGATCGCTGCCCGCCTGGGGCCGACCGACCTGCTGAAGTTCAAGGACCAGAAGAAGTACAGCGAGCGCATCAAGATCGCGCAGAAGAACACCGGTGAGTACGACGCGCTGATTGCCATGCGCGGCCTGCTCAAGGGCCGTCCCCTGGTGGCCTCGTCCTTCGACTTCGCCTTCATGGGTGGCTCGATGGGCTCGGTGGTCGGCGAGCGCTTCGCCCTTGCCGCCGAGACCGCCGCCGAGATCGGCGCACCCTACGTGTGCTTCTCCGCCAGTGGCGGGGCGCGCATGCAGGAGGGCCTGTTCTCGCTGATGCAGATGGCCAAGACCTCGGCAGCGCTGGGCAAACTGCGTGAAGCCGGACAGCCGTATATTTCGGTGCTGACCCACCCGACCACCGGCGGTGTGTCGGCCTCGTTCGCGATGCTGGGTGACATCAACATCGCCGAACCGCATGCACTGATCGGCTTCGCCGGCCCGCGCGTGATCGAGCAGACCGTGCGCGAGAAGCTGCCGGAAGGGTTCCAGCGTTCGGAGTTCCTGCTCGAGCATGGCGCCATCGACCAGATCTGTGACCGCCGTGAACTGCGCGACCGCCTGGCCGACCTGCTGGCGATGCTGCGGCGCGAGCCGGCACCGGAGGAGGTTTGATGGGGGGCCGCAAGTACTTCGGTACCGACGGCATCCGCGGTCGGGTCGGTCAAGGGCCGATCTCGGCTGATTTCGTGCTGCGCCTGGGCAACGCCCTGGGCCGCGTGCTGGTCGCCCAGCGTGGCCAGGAGGGGCGCCGTCCGATCGTGGTGATCGGCAAGGACACGCGGATCTCCGGCTACATGTTCGAAGCCGCACTGGAAGCCGGGCTGGTCGCTGCGGGCGCTGACGTGCAGCTGCTCGGCCCGATGCCGACCCCGGCCGTTGCCTTCCTGACCCGTACCCTGGGCGTGGATGCGGGCATCGTCATCAGTGCCTCGCACAACCCGCACTACGACAACGGTATCAAGTTCTTCTCCGCCCAGGGCGAGAAGCTCGACGATGCCACCGAGCTGGCGCTGGAAGCCGCATTGGACGTGCCGTTCACCACGGCCGTTTCGGAGAAGCTCGGCAAGGCCTCGCGTGCACGCGAGGCCGTCGGCCGCTACATCGAGTTCTGCAAGTCCAGCGTGCCGCGCGCGTTCGATCTTCGCGGTGTGCGCTTGGTGCTCGACTGCGCGCATGGCGCCACCTACCAGATCGCGCCGCTGCTGTTCCGCGAACTGGGCGCGGAGGTCATCGGTATCGGTGCCGAACCCAATGGCGTCAACATCAACGACGGCGTTGGGTCGACCCACATCGACAACCTCGCTGCAAAGGTGCGTGAGACCCGCGCCGACCTGGGCATCGCCTTCGATGGTGATGGTGACCGGGTGTTGATGGCCGATGACCGCGGCAATCCGGTCGACGGCGATGACCTGGTGTACATCCTGGCGCGCGCATGGCAGGCCGACGGTCGCCTGCGTGGCCCGGTGGTGGGCACCCTGATGAGCAATTTCGGCCTGGAAAAGGCCCTGGCCGAACTGCAGATTCCGTTCCAGCGCAGCAACGTCGGCGACCGCTACGTGCATCAGGCACTGGTGGAGGGAGGCGGCGTACTCGGCGGCGAAGCGTCTGGCCATCTGCTGTGCCTGGACCGGGCCACCACCGGCGACGGTATCGTCAGTGCCCTGCAGGTACTGGTGGCGCTGAAGCAGCAGGGAAAGAGCCTGCGCGAAGCGCTGCAGCCGTTGTCCAAGGTGCCGCAGAAGACGGTCAACGTGCGCCTTGGCGATGTCTCGGCCAAGGCCACCGTGCAGGCCGAGAGCGTTCAGGCTGCACTGACCGAAGCGCAGCAGGCGGTTTCCGGCCGCGGGCGTGCCTTCCTGCGTCCTTCCGGCACCGAACCGGTGGTGCGGGTCACGGTCGAGGCCGATGACGCGACGCTGATGCAGGACACCCTGGACCGGCTTTCGGCGGCGGTCAGGACGGCGGCCGCGGCCTGAGCCCGGGCGCTGGATCGAACCAACAACATGGCCGCTTGTGCGGCCATGTTGCTGTCTGCCGCAAGCAAGGCATCAGGCGCTGCGCGTCATCTCCGTCTGCCATTTCCAGGTGTCGCGGCACATGTCCGCCAGGCCGTGGCGCGCGGTCCAGCCCAGCTCGCGCAGGGCGAGGGATGGGTCGGCAAAACTCACCGCGATGTCGCCGGTACGGCGACCGGTGATCCGGAATGGAATCGGCCGGCCGACGGTCTGCTCGAAGGCCTTGATCAGTTCCAGCACGCTATGGCCCTGGCCGGTGCCCAGGTTCAAGGTGATGCTGCGGCGCTTGTCGCGCAGGTACTGCAGCGCCAGCACATGGGCCCGCGCCACGTCCTGCACATGGATGTAGTCGCGTACGCCGGTACCGTCGCAGGTCGGATAGTCATCGCCGAATACCTGCACTTCCGGCAGCAGGCCGGCGGCCACCTGGGCGATGTAGGGCATCAGGTTGCTGGGCGTTCCGTGCGGCAGCTCGCCGATCAGCGCGCTTGAATGCGCCCCCACCGGGTTGAAGTAGCGCAGCGTTGCCACATGCAGCGACGTATCGGCGCCGACCAGGTCGGACAACAGCTGCTCCACCACCAGCTTCGAACGGCCATAGGGCGTCATCGCGCAGGTCGAGGCCGTTTCGGCCACCGGGCAATGGTCCTGGTCGCCGTAGACGGTTGCCGACGAGCTGAACACGAACGTGCCCACGCCGGCATCGCGCATGGCGCCGAGCAGGGCGAGGGTGCCGCTGATGTTGTTGTCGAAGTAGTCCAACGGCATCTGCCGCGATTCGCCAACCGATTTCAGCGCGGCAAAATGCAGTACCGCATCGATCGAATGCTCGCGCAGCACCGCGGTGATCCGCGCACGGTCGCGCACGTCGGCCTGTACGAACAGCGGCGCGATGCCGGTGATGTCGCCGATCCGGCCGATCACCCCGGCGTCGCTGTTGCACAGCGAATCGACGATGACCACCGCATGGCCCTGCTGCTGCAGTTCCACACAGGTGTGGGAGCCGATGAATCCCGCACCGCCGGTAACCAGAACGTTCATTTCCTGTATTCCTTCCACTCTGTTGGGGCTTCCTTGCCGAAGCTGCGTCAGCCCTGGCCTGGGGAAACCATCACGGCCCCGGCACCATCTTCTTCTGCCGCGCCTTGAAGCCGTTGAACAGGGGTGCGATCAGCGGGTTGTAGCTCCACGCGATGCGCTTGCGCAGCCAGCTTGCCGGCCGGTTGCGGATGGCGAAGCGGTAGATGCGCTCGGGATCGCCGCCAACCACGTTGCGTCCGAACGGATGGGTGGTATGCAGGTAGCGGAACCCCTGCTCACGTGCCACTTCGATGTAGTCCTGGTCGAAATCACCGTACGGCCAGCACAGCGTGTCCGACACCTCGCCCAGCTTCTCCAGCAGCACTTCCTTGGCCTTGGACAGATCGCCACTGATACCGGCACGGCGCTGGGCGCGATCCAGGTCCTGGCGGCGCAGCCAGCGCGTGTGGGTGTGGGTATGGCAATGGATCTCGAAGGTGCCCGCCTCGATGGCCGCACGTGCTTCGCTCCAGCGCATCATCACCTCATCGCTGCGGCCCTGCTTGTAGATCAGGTCTTCGCAGGCGCGATGCTCGGGCGTTTCCGGAAGCGTGGCACCGGCGATGCCGGCATGCGGGCGTATCGGCCCCTCGTGCATCCAGCCGGTCACCACGAACACCACCGCGTGCATGCCGTACTTCTGCAGGATCGGATGGGCGTAAACCCAGTTGTCCAGGTAGCCATCATCAAAGGTGATCACGATCGACTTGCGCGGCACCGGCTCGCCGGCCAGGAAGCCGGCGTACTGGTCCAGCGTCAAGGACGTCCAGCCGGTGCGCGCCAGCCAGGCGATCTGGCTTTCGAAATTCTCCGGCGACACCGTGATCATGCCGGGCGAGTTGCTGACGTGATGATGCATCAGCACCGGTACGGTTCTGGCATTAGCCATGACCCAGCTCCTTCATCCATTGGTGGTAGTAGTGTTCGGTGGCTTCAGCGTGGCCTTCGGGGCTGAAACGCTTGGCGCTGCAGATCCACTCCCAGCCGGAACGACCCATCTGTCGGCGGCGTTCGGGATCGTCCACCAGCAGCCGCAGCGCGCCGGTGAGCGCGGAATTGTCGCCAAGCCGGGTGAGGATGGCATTGCTGCCTTCCACCAGCATTTCGGGCACACCGCCGACCCGATGCGACACGATCGGCAGGCCCGCCTGTGCCGCTTCCAGGAACACCGTGCCCGATGCTTCCTTGTGTGTGGCCAGGGCGAAGATGTCAAAGCCGGGCATCAGCTGGCTGGCATCGCTGCGGAAGCCCAGCAGATGGACCTGGTGCTGCAGGTCGTGCTCGGCGCACGTGGCCTGCAGGCGCTGCATCACGGCCTGGCCATCGCCGACCACCACCAGATGCAGGCGGGGGTTGGCCTTGCACAGCGGCACCATGGCCTGCAGCAGTTCGGCGTGGCCCTTGGGTTCGCGCAGCACTGCCACGCAGCCTACGACGATGTCCTGTTCCTCGAATCCGAGCTCGGCGCGCACGCGTGCGCGCGTCTCCTGCAACTGCTGCCAGGAGGGCTCATGCGTGGTGTCGGTTGGCGCAACCGCCATCGGCGGCACGATGCCGATGTGCTCGGCGGGAATTCCGCGGTCCGCCAGCAGTTGCTTGACGAAGTTGCTCACCGTGATGACCCGGTGGGGCAGGCCGGTGTAGGTCAGCAGCGAATTCACCGGGCTCATCAGGTGGCGCGAGCGCACCACCAGCGGTGTGCCGCCCAGGCGTGCGCCCGCGGCGGCAATCAATGCGTCGCGACGGCTGGTGGTGTTGACCACGTCGTAGCGCTCGCGGCGGACCAGCCGTGACACCGACCAGATGCCGCGCAGCAGCCGGGCCATGCCACCCATCCGCAGCGTATGCACGGTGAAGCCATCGTCGCGGGCGCGCGTGGCCAGGCGCGCGTCCGGTTGGCACAGCAGGGCGACATGATGGCCGCGCGCGCGCATCACCTGCATGTGGCGGAAAATGTAGATCTCCTGCCCGCCCATGCCTTTGGCGGCTTCGGTATGCAGGATGCGCAGCGGACGGTTCATGCGTGGATCGGTCCTTGGATTCAGCGGTTGCGGAAGCGGGTCAGCGCTTCCCATGCCGCGCGGATGCTGGCGGCGTCGGGGGTCTGTTGCGGCAACGGGCGGTAGCGCGCATCGAGCGCGGTGGCGTTGCCGAATTTGTCGAACACGTAGATCGCCTCGCCATTGCGTACCGCGCGCTGCGACCAGCTTTCCACCACCAGCGCACGCTTGCCGGTCGGTGCCGCCAGCAGGTCATGGCCGGTGCTGTAGTCGGTCAATGCGTTCTCGCAACCCAGTCCGTGGCGCATCAGTGTGGGTACCCAGTCTTCATGCGAGCTGACGCGTGCGTCGCGGCCGCCCTCCTGGCCAGGCCAATGCAGCACGAAGGGCACCTGCAACTGGTAGTTGGAGAAATTGCCGTTGTGGCCCCAGTAGTTGAGCTTGAGGTCGTTGAATTCCTCGGCGTGGTCGCCGGTCACCAGCACGATCGTGTTCTGCTCCAGGCCCTGTGCGCGCAGGTCATCCAGCAGCGATCCAATCAGGCTGTCGGCGTAATGCACCGCGGTGTGGTAGCGGTTCAACTCCGGCGTTGGATCGTGCCCGGGGCCGAACTTGAGGAAATCGATGGCATCGGCCATCGGCGTGGCGAGCGGCGGATAGCCAGCCGGCATGTGGTAGGGCGCGTGGGTGGAATCGAGGAACACGAAACCGAACCACGGGCGCTGTGCAGCTTGGCTGGCGCGGATGTCCTTCTGCAGTCCAGCGACGATGGCGGCATCGCGGCCATCGGAGGTCAGTTCGGACGGCCCCTGGTGAAGCTGGTCGCGGACATCGGCGAACGCGGTGCGATCGAACTCCGGGCTGTACAGCGGCGCGCTGCCATACAGGTGCAAGTCATAGCCCTGCTGTCCCAGTACCTTGAACAGCTGCGAGCCGCGCTGCTCGTCGAGCATGCTCGGCCAATAGCCACCCGGCAGGCCGTACAGCAGCCCGAATAGACCATAACGGGTGGCGTTGCCGGTGCTGAAATGATGCTCGTACTCCCGCGAGGACCGGGCCAGCGCCGAGGCGTTGGGCATGAACTGCGGGGTGAGTACGTCATGGCGCAACGACTCCAGTACCACCATCAGCACGTTCGGCCGCTGGTGGCTCTGGCAGCGCAGGGGGTGCAACGGATAATTCAGCTGGGCATGGCGCGGATCGGGCAGGCCGACCTGGTGCTGGCTGACCACGCCGAAGCGGCGCATCGCGCTCTTGGCGGTGATCGGCTGCGCCCATGGCAGGTAGTTCCATTGGCTGATCACTGCGCGTTCGCCGAGCGCGTCGTAGTAGGCAGTGGCGACCTGGCCGCCGCCCATCAGCAGGGCAACCACCGCCCAGGCCTGCAGTACCCGCCGCCGACGCGGCGCTGCGGGCAGCAGCTTCCAGCACGCCCAGGCCAGCAGGCCCTGCGCGGCGAAGATTGCCGACACCAGAGCCGTCACCTGCAGCCAGGTCTTCCAGGACAGGCTCACCTGATCCTGCAGGGCGCCGCCGAACACCATGTTGGCGACCATCGCGTTGAGGTGGAAGCGATACAGCGCGAAGACCTTGGCATCCACCAGCAGCAGGCACAGCCACAGACCCTGGCAGATCACCGCCGAGACGCTCAACGCGCGCGCGCTGCGCGGCCACAGGCCGATGGCCAGTGGTAGCAGGCCGGCCAGTGCACCGAACGCGAGCAGGTGGCCGGGCAGGGCGAACGCCAGGTAGGCCAGGCCGAGTGTGCCGCCAGGGTTGTCGCGCAGCGGCACGTTGCCCAGCGCGATGAACGCGGCAAGCACCGCGTTGGCCGCGATGAACAGCGACCACCAAGCCAGCCTGCGCCAGCGTCGGGCGGGCCCGGGAAGAACGGCGGCGGTGGCGTCGGGCAGGGCGGCGTCCATGGGAGAGGCGGGTTCAAGTGGGCAGCAAGGGCGTTTTCCGGCGTGACGAAGTCGTTAAACCGCGCGCGGGTGGCGCATTGTATCGGTTTGTTTCAGTGTGTCGGTGGCATGCCCCGATCTATCTGTCACAATGTTCAGATCGGTCGCCATGACATGGCGGGCCCGTACCGACTCAACGACAAGCCAGGAACCGCTGTGAGCCAGATCCCCACCCTCGACATCACCCGTTTCGACAGTGACCGCGACGCCTTCGTGGCCGAGCTGGGGGCGGCATATCGCCAATGGGGGTTTGCTGGCATCCGCAACCACGGCATCCCGCAGGCCGACATCGATGCGGCCTACGACGTCTTCAAGGCCTTCTTCGCACTGCCGGATGAGACGAAGCGGAAGTACCACGTGGCTGGCAGCGGCGGCGCCCGTGGCTATACCCCGTTCGGTGTGGAGACCGCCAAGGGCTCCAAGCACTTCGACTTGAAGGAGTTCTGGCACATCGGCCGCGAGATCGCCGACGACTCCAAGTACCGGGACGTGATGGCGCCGAACCTGTGGCCGTCCGAGGTCGAGGGCTTCCGCGAGCGTGGTTACGGCCTGTACCAGGCGTTGGACAACCTGGGTTCGCGCGTGCTTTCGGCCCTGGCCCTGCACATCGGCCTGCCGGAGCACTTCTTCGCCGACAAGACCAATTTCGGCAATTCGATCCTGCGCCCGATCCATTACCCGCCGATCACCACCGACGACATTCCGAACGTGCGCGCCGGTGCGCATGGCGACATCAACTTCATCACGCTGCTGGTCGGTGCCAGCGCGGCAGGCCTGGAAGTGCAGTCGCATGACGGGGACTGGGTGCCGTTCACCTCGGACGCGGACACCATCGTGGTCAACATCGGCGACATGCTGCAGCGCCTGACCAACCACGTGTATCCGTCGACCATCCACCGGGTGGTCAATCCCCCGGGCGAGCTGGCCCGCCAGCCGCGCTATTCGGTGCCGTTCTTCCTGCACCCGAACCCGGATTTCCTGATCGACGTGCTGCCCTCGTGCATCACCGAGGAAAACCCGAGCCGGTACCCGAAGCCGATCACCGCGCACGGCTTCCTCGAAGAGCGCCTGCGCGAGATCAAGCTGAAGTAATGAGAAGGCCGCCGAAAGGCGGCCTTTTTCTTTGCAGGGTTGCACCCTGCACCCGCAGAGGCCGGAGCCAAAGCCAAAGCCAAAGCCAAAGCTGTTCCGTGAGGAGGCGGGGAGGTGTCGGATGGCGGGGACGCCGTAAACCCATCCATGGGGGCTTGGCCGCGGCATTCATGCCGCGGACACCCCGCCATCCGACACCTCCCCGCCTTCGACAGCTCCCCGCGGCTGTTGGTAGGTGTCGACCTTGGTCGACACGATCTATCCAGGTCATGCGTGGATGAGATCTATCAGATCTCGAAGCGGGGGAGGGGGCCAAAGCTCTGCTTTCGCTTTTGCTTTTGATCTTCTTTTTTCTTTCCGTGGCGGGCGGACCGCCGCAATGTGTCATGGGCCGGGCGGGTGGGGCTGGCGAGGGTGTCCGCGGCATGGATGCCGCGGACAAGCCCCCAGGGATGGGTTCACGGCGTCCCTCGCCAGTCCCACCCGCCCGGCCAACCCCGCAAATCCACCCGGGGCTCTCCGCGACCAACCTAAACCCGCCACGAGGGGCTGCGCCGTTGGCTGAAAATCCATGTAACCGCTTACAAAGAAACGGTTTTTTGCCGCAGCAGGTATCATGGGCGGCTGAGTTCACACAGGAGCCACCCGCTCATGCGCCGCAAGATCGTCGCTGGAAACTGGAAGCTGCACGGCAGCCGTCAATTCGCCACCGAACTGCTGGGGCAGGTCGCTGCCGGGCTGCCCAAGAGCGGGGTGGAGGTGGTCATCCTGCCGCCGATGCCCTACCTGGGGGAGCTGGTCGAAGACTTCGGCGAGACCGGCCTGGCCTTTGGTGCACAGGACGTCAGCAGCAACGAGAAGGGCGCCTACACCGGTGAGGTCTGTGCGGCCATGCTGCACGAGGTGGGTGCCCGCTATGGTCTGGTCGGCCACTCCGAGCGCCGCCAGTACCACAACGAGAGCAGCGAACTGGTCGCGCGCAAGTTCGCTGCCGCCCTGCATGCCGGCCTGGTGCCGGTGCTGTGCGTCGGTGAAACCCTTGAGCAGCGCGAGGCCGGGCAGACCGAGGCGGTCATCGCCAGCCAGCTGGCCCCGGTGCTCGAGCTTGTCGGGGCCGCAGGCTTCGCCAATGCCGTGGTCGCCTACGAGCCGGTCTGGGCGATCGGAACCGGCCGCACCGCAACCAAGGAGCAGGCGCAGCAGGTGCACGCGTTCATTCGTGGCGAAGTCGCGCGCATCGATGCTAGAATTGCTGATTCACTGCCCATTGTTTACGGCGGTAGCGTGAAGCCCGACAATGCCGGGGAACTGTTCGCGCAGCCGGATGTCGATGGTGGGCTGGTTGGTGGTGCCTCCCTGGTGGCCGCCGACTTCCTGGCCATCGCAGAGGCGGCGGCAAACAATTAGTTACGGTTGCCGGCTAGCCGCCGGCACTCTAGTCCGAGGGCGGATTTCCAATGCTGATGTTGATCCTCAATGTCGTCTACGTGCTGGTTGCCGTAGCCATGGTCGCGCTGATCCTGATGCAGCGTGGCTCGGGTGCGGCGGCAGGTTCGGGCTTTGGCGCTGGCGCCTCGGGGACCGTGTTCGGTGCGCGTGGCGCGTCCAACTTCCTGTCCAAGTCGACCAAGTGGCTGGCCGTGGTGTTCTTCGGCATCAGCCTCTTCATGGCCTGGTACGCCGGCCATGGCAACCGCCCGGCCGCCGATCAGGATCTGGGTCTGATGTCCGCCCCGGCGGCCAGCGCTCCGGCCGCTCCGGCGGGCGAATTGCCGGCCGTTCCGAAGGCCGATGCGGTCCCGGCCGCCCCGGTTCCGGCCGCAACTGTGCCGGCTCAGGCGGAATCTTCG
>Ga0213828_1000658_pt1 | contig 32422 bp, 31 predicted proteins | sample MC6MC0897MG_FD_180664 | JGI IMG/M metagenome (GOLD analysis project Ga0213828, IMG submission 180664) | Enriched soil aggregate microbial communities from Iowa State University, Ames, United States - MC6-MC0897-MG | ecosystem: Environmental > Terrestrial > Soil > Unclassified | place: USA: Iowa... | reverse complement strand
TTTTGCACGCCTTTTCCTCCTTATTCTTACTCTTGTATACTGAACGATTTTGTACAAGATGTATCCCAGGATGCCTCCCAGCGTATTCAGTATCATGTCATCTACATCAAAACATCCCACCTTGAAAATAAGCTGAATGGTTTCAATGCATAAGCTGAACAGAAAGCTTAACAACATTGTATTAAACCAGCAGCGACTCCTGCGGCTGATGATCGGAAGAAAGAATCCGCAAGGCATAAAGCCCACAATGTTTCCCACAATGTTCAGCATAAAGGACTTCAGTCCGACCACATGGCGGTAAATAATAAAGCGCCGTATTTCCTTAAACGGGGTTAAGTTGTATGCATATTCCTGCTGAGCATGATTCCCCCTGCCAAAATAATCGGAAAAAAATAAAAAGTATGCCAAAAAGATCAGGTAAAATATAAAAATTACCCAACCCATTTTCTGCCGTTTTGTCGCATTTCTAATCATAACAGCTCCATCTATATGCGGCAGCTAAGGAAAACAAGTTTTCCTTAGCTGCCGCGGTATTCGCCCAATGAATATGCAAGCATATTCATTCAGCTCATTACTCGCGCAAAAAAGAGAGAGGCTGCTCAAAGCCACACCTTTCCACCAGCATCCACTCCTATAATAACAGTTAAAATGTAATTTCAGATTTTCTTTTCAGTAAGAACGCTCCGTTTATAATTGAAATGGTCCCGGCGGCAATCCCGATAACTGTCACTACAATTCCAACTCCAATGCTCAAAGCTCCAATATTTCTCATCGTTTTATATACTCTTTCCATACAAAGTCTCCTTTCCTCTCTCCTGCCCATGTTTTTGGGCATAAAGGTATACCCGTAGGGTGTTTCCTCTCTCCTGCCCATGTTTTTTAGGCATAAAGGTATACCCGTAGGGTGTTTCCTCTCTCCTGCCCATGTTTTTTGGGCATAAACACCTCCCTTAAAGGGATTATTTTATGCCATAGACTTCGTAGTAAGCGTCAATGGCCTCTTTTATACCATCGTCAATAATAACTTTTTCATTATACTCTCGGTTATGCAGATATTCAATGACTTCTGCCATAGAAACGATTGCGGCTGCTTTAAATCCGTACTTTTCCTGGATCTCATCCAAAGCTCCCTTATCCCCTTTTCCCTTTTCCATACGGTTTAAGGAAACCATAAGGCCTAATATCTCTACATTTCCCTGGGCCTTGATAATGGGGAAAGTCTCCTCAATGGATTTTCCAGAAGTAGTCACATCTTCAATGATTACCACCCGGTCTCCATCCTTTATGGGGCTTCCCAGGAGGATTCCCGCATCACCGCCATGGTCCTTCTCCTCTTTTCTGTTTGAGCAGTACTTGATTTCCTTTCCATACAGCTCATGAAAAGCGATGGCAGTGGTAACGCTTAAGGGGATTCCCTTATAAGCCGGTCCAAACAGAACATCAAAATCATCCCCAAAATTATCGTGAATGGCCTTTGCATAGTATTCACCCAGTTTTTTAAGCTGTGCTCCTGTCACGTAGGATCCTGCATTCATAAAAAACGGGGATTTTCTTCCGCTTTTCAATGTGAAGTCTCCAAATTTAAGGACATTGCTGTCTACCATGAATTCAATAAATTCCTGCTTATACTGTTCCATAATGCCATTTTCTCCTTATAATGTGTATTCTAATCTCTTCTATCATGTATTGAACTTGCTCTACTACACCAAGCATGCGATGCGTTAGAGTGTTTTAGGCTATCAAAAGATTCTATTTCTGTAATTCTTCTTACATATTATACCATTCATCAAGCGTTATATTCTTTTTGGAATCATTGATACTTACCATCGCGTCCTCCTTCCTGCGTAAAATCGAGGAAAGAAGCTCCGTTAAAACATTCGCTCTTAATTTTATCATACTCAATATGTATTTTCAATCAGCAATCACTACAGAATTTGATTCAGCTCAGTTGATCTTTACATTAAGCTATTTCTTTAAGACTGAGATAGCTCAATTTGTCCTATAAATTTGAAGATTCTTATCGTCTCCTCAGTTCCTTCTTGATTCGCTTGCCTCTCCCAAAAAGCAACAAACAAAAGTTCAATGCACTGCATCATAAGGTGTAGTGCTTCTTTCTCAACTTCTTCTAACACAGTAATACTTTCATATCCGCGAAGAAACTGATTGACAAATGTAAGCCACTTATCCTTTATTGCCGTGAGGTTTTTCTGGCCTAATAATTGCCCCACTAGGAAATAAGCTATGTCAAATAAACGAGCATCCTGTTTGCCCAAGTCAAAATCCAGTACGCCAGTCAATGTTATTCCCTCAAACAGCAAATTACCATAATGTAGGTCTCGATGAATCTGCTGCTTTGGCAGCCGTGGGTAAATGCCGCATAGCGATTCTATTGGCTTAGACCATTCTTCTTGTGTCAACAAACTGCTAGTGGAAAGCTCATAGCGAACCCAGCCCCGCAGTTCTTCATCAAAAGGTAGATTATCTGTCTGCATATCGGCTATTTTCATAAGTGCACAGTGGATCTTTGCAATTATAAAGCCGGTTTGATAAGCAATATCTGCATAGTCCTGATGAAATACCTCTTTTACATGACTACCGCCTAGTTTCTCCATCAACAGATAATAGCCCTCTTGCGTCACAAAATAATTTCTGCCATCCTTTAATGGCAGAATATGTGATACGGGAACCCCATCTGCACGCAATGCCGCAGAAAGCCTTATATTACTTTGTGCATTGCCATCTGATTTCACCAGCTTTAAAATATACTTACCCGCCACGTCCCAGGTTGTTGGTGTAGTGGCAACAGGTTCACCTTGAATACCCCAATGTGTTACAATATCTAATAACATAAATAACTCCTTTTTCTGTTTGCAACTAATTTACCTTCACATACTATTCCTATCGTTATAATAAACTTCTTAACTACAACTATGATCCCCCTAGCCGGCACATGTTCTCAATCTTCTAATTTTGTTAATGATATTATACCATGCGTAATGAACATTTTGAAGTTGTCAATCGAAAAGTCCGCAGTATTTATCCCTCTTTTTTTGTTTTTCAGTTAATAAGCCATCAGCTCCGTCATATGATACTGGTAGAACAATAAAGGAGACTTACTATGATTAATGATCAGCAATATGTAATCCTATCACTTGAGCTAAATATGTTTTTTGGGCGCATTATGAAAGAGCATTCTTTATTCTTGGAGGCTGGCTTTACTCCGGCCAATCCTGACTTTTCCCAAGTTGCAGATCAATACAAACAGCAGTTCGAGGCCATTTTACATAATGCTGTAGTATTGGGAAATGGCATTATCAGCCCTGTTGTAGCATCCTCCGGTGAAATCGTCACGGATTACACCCTTGGCAGCGAACAAAAAACACAATTCTATACCGGTATAGCCATCAATCAGGAGATCACGAAGCTGGAAGAAGCACTTACTGGTGAAATGAATCCCTTCATTACTCCTGCATTGGTACAGCAGGTAAGCCAGCTCAATGCCCTTGTCATGCCAATACTAGAAGGACTTATCGATTTCAAAACTGGAATATTGGATCATGTTTTGTCCTGTCGTATGTTCACAGTAAATTATCCACTGCTTATTGATCATATCCTGCGAGAAGCCAAAATGTATCATAGCCATTTAGTCGCGCTGGAAAACAGGCAGAATCCAGAAGAAAACCTAAAAGATACCGAGCTGTTTTGGGATCAGATTATGATGGAACATGCCTTATTTATCCGAGGTTTGCTTGATCCAACCGAATGCGACCTTATAAATACAGCAAATGATTTCGCTGGGGAGTATAATGATTTAATGCAAGCTGCGATGGCAGCTACTGACATGACGATTGGCAGTGTAACAGACACAACCTTACAAAAAACTGTAATGTACCGGGATTTCAAAGAAGCGGGTACAAAAGGAATCAATGAATGCAAAATACGCAGTATTATTTTACCTTTGTTGGGGGATCATGTGCTGCGTGAATCAAACCATTATATCCGGTTACTTAGACAGATGTCTTAACCCCATTTTAAATCGGATCACTAAAATAGGATGCGATCAGCGAATTTAACGGGACAAAAAACTACTAGCTATCATTACTGATAGCTAGTAGTTTTTTGAACAAAGAGCGTGGGAAATTACAGTACAGCCCCTATCAGTTCTTTGATATCCTCTACGTCATATTTCTTCATATAATCCTCTATGCCCCTGACTATCTCTTCCGCTGCATAAGGATTCCGGAAATTGGCCGTTCCTACGGAAACAGCCGTTGCTCCGGCAAGAATGAATTCTATGGCATCCTCGGCATTCATGATCCCGCCCATGCCGATAATGGGAAGCTTCACCGCATTGGCCGCCTGATAAACCATGCGTACTGCAATGGGCTTAATGGCCGGACCGGATAAACCACCTGTTTTATTGGCAACTGCAAAGGTGCGGCGGTTAATGTCAATCTTCATACCAGTTAAGGTATTAATAAGGGACAGCACATCTGCGCCTCCGGCCTCTGCTGCCTTTGCCATTACCCCAATGTCCGTTACGTTGGGACTCAGTTTCATGATAACCGGCTGCTTTGCATATTTTTTAACTTCCCTTGTTATGGCTTCAACTGCTTTGGGATCTTGTCCAAAGGCGATCCCGCCCTCTTTCACATTCGGACAGGAAATGTTGATCTCCAACATATCCACCGGCTCATCCGCCAGCCGTTCCACAACTTCGATGTAATCCTCTGTGGTCCTGCCGCAGACATTGACGATGATCTTCGTATCATACTTCTTTAAAAATGGAATGTCTCTCTTAATAAAAACTTCCATTCCCGGATTCTGAAGACCGATGGCATTGATCATACCTCCGTAGGTTTCCGCGATTCTGGGTGTAGGGTTACCGGGCCACGGCACATTGGCCACGCCCTTTGTAACCACCGCACCCAAATGATTCAAATTGATCATCTCGCTGTATTCCTCACCGGAACCAAAGGTGCCGGAAGCAGTCATAACCGGATTATTAAGCTCCACCCCGGCCAGATTCACTTTCGTATTCATCTAAAATTCTACCTCCTCAGCCTTAAATACCGGACCATCCTTGCAGACGCGCTTATTGTGAACCATGGAATGCTCGTCCACTGACTTGCTTTTGCATACGCAGGCAAGACAGGCCCCTATGCCGCAGGCCATCTTTTCTTCCAGGGACAAATAACATTCTATTTCATGTTCAAGCGCATAGGCCTTTAGAGCCTTCAGCATGGGAGTGGGGCCACAAGCAAAGATCACATCTCCTTTTAAGCCCTGTTCCCGGATGGCATCCAAGACATTGCCCTTCGTTCCAGCACTTCCGTCCTCTGTTGCAATATAGGTATCTCCGTATGGGCTAAATTCTTCATTTAAAAACAGAGCATCCCGGTATCCAAGCACCACCTGTTTCTCACAAGGCAAATGCTTTGCCAGTTCCAGCATTGGTGGAATTCCGATTCCACCTCCGATCAAAAATGCCTTTTTGCCTTTTCCGCCGGCTTTAAGAGGAAATCCATTGCCCAAAGGTCCCAAGACCTCAATGGTATCCCCTTCCTTATAATGGGAAAACTCTTCCGTTCCTCCGCCTACAACCCGGTAAACCAGTCTTAAAAGGCCCTTGTCCTTATCGGTCTCACAAATGCTGATCGGTCGGGGCAGCAGCTTTGCTCCATCCTTTGTATATAGGTCAACAAACTGTCCCGGCACTGCCTGGGCAGTGATTTCCTTTGTCTTAATCCACATGCTGTATACATCGTCTCCAAGCCGTGTCTGACTGGCGACCACAGCAATTTCCTTTATCTTTGCCATGCGATCCCCCTATAATACCCTGTTGATGTCGGTGACCATGTCAATAACCGCCTGTCTGGAAGCTTCACCGAAATGTTCTCCGCCAAACCGGGTGTATTTTTCAGATTTATAGGCTGCAATAATTCCTCTCGAGGAGTTTACAATCGCTCCCAGGCCATCCTCATTGAAGCAGGGCTTTAAATCCTCAGCCGTTCCTCCCTGAGCGCCGTATCCCGGTACCAGGAAATAGGTGTTTGGCATCAGCTTTCGGAGAATTCTGCTCATCTCCGGATAGGTGGCCCCCACAACAGCTCCCACATTGCTGTAAGCGCCATCCATGCAGTCTGCCCCCCATTCAACGACCTTATCTGCAACCAGTTCATACAGCGGTCTTCCGTTAATCAGCTGATCCTGGAATTCTCCGCTGGAAGGGTTGGAGGTTTTCACCAGTATGAAAAGGCCTTTGTCTTCTTCCTTGCATACATCCACAAAGGGCTTCACGCCATCGGTCCCCAAATATGGATTGACCGTAAGGAAATCTGTGCCGAAAGCAGAAAAGCTTTTGTTTCCAACCTTCACATGACCGATGTGTGCCGTAGCATAAGCGGCGGATGTGGAACCAATATCTCCTCTTTTAGCATCTCCAATGACGAAAAGCCCCTTTTCCTGACAATAGTTAACTGTCTTTGTATACGCTTTCAAACCTTCAATGCCAAACTGTTCATACATGGCAATCTGAGGTTTCACGGATGGGATCAGATCATAAACATGATCAACAATTTCTTTATTGAATAGCCAAATAGCTTCCGCAGCGCCTTCTAATGTTTCACCGAATTCATCAAATGCCTTTTTCATTACATGCTCTGGTATATAGTTTAACATGGGGTCCAAACCTACGCAGATTGGGGCTTTTGTTTTCTGAATTTTGTCTATTAACTGCCTGATCATAGCTTCCTCCTTGGATCTCTTTTTCCTGATTTTTTTATTCTTACCAATTCTATCATAAGAAAGAACTGGCTTCAAGCCTTTTGCCAAACTGATCGTAAAAATCCTGATCCTTGTCATAAGGCATAAGATAAAACTGCTTTAAAACATACATGCTTATCTTATTTGCCAATGTCTGATCCTCATTTTCTTCCATTTCTCTTTCCAGTCGTTTTAAGAAGAAATGCCAGTCAGATACAAATTTCTCATACCGTTTTACATCAGGAGTGTCAATCCATTTGCGCACCTTGACCTTTGCCCTGTTTTCCTTCCTGCATTCATGTACCTGGAGAAGATACTGAAAGCCCTGCTCATCATAGATCCTCCCCAAGGGGAACAATCGGCATATCCCCGGCCGGAAACTATGGATCCCGCATCGTCCCTCCTGGTTTAAGAACCCGCATCGTTCCTCATTTCCTCCCATTTTTAGGTTTGGAAGCACGATACCATCCACCACATGAAGTTCCAGCTTATCTGCCAGCAGCTCCTCCATCGTACAATTAAGGTTTACCGTCAGCCGGAAACAGTCAAGGGGATCCAGAGTAACCGACTGCCCCATTCCCTGACAACAGGCCGAACAGTCCTTGCAGTCACCGCAGTCCGCCTTAACCATATCGTTTAAGCTATATAATTTACCATCTGAGATTTCTTTCCAATCGATGTCCCGTTTCATGAATCGTTTTCCTCAACTTTCTTTTTAACAAACATGGATATTCTACCATCTCTTACCTATACATTCAATGGCATTTTAATAAGATTTACAGAGCTCCATGAAAGTGTTCATCGTTGAAGTCAGATATTTACTGCGATGATAGATCATATTAAAATTTCTTATTAAGCGTGGGTTTATGGGAACTTGTTTAACAATGCCTTCGGCTATGTCCTTTTCAACGAGAAGATATGGCAGGACGGAAACTCCAATGCCTGAAGAGACGCCCTTTACAATCGCCTGTGTGCTGGTACTTTCCCATAGTGGATGAACGGATAATTGCGCCATGGAAAAGTAACCATCTAATATCTCGCGGCCTGCACTTCCTTTTTCCCTCATCAGTAGATCGTAATCCGCAATTTCAGAAAGCGTGATGTGATCTCTTTTGCTCAAAGGATGGGAAGGTGATACAATCGCACACAAAGAATCTTCCATAAATGGCTCATAAACCATATTCTCCTGCTCCGGAACTGTCTCTATTAAGCCAATATCCACACCATTATCAAGAATATGCTGCTCGATGGCGGCTGAGTTATTAATGACAACTTCGATTGTAAGATCTGGATATAACAGCTGCATTTCCTTTATGATACCGGGTAAAACATGTGTGCCAATGGTTATACTTGCCCCAATCCTTAAAGTGCCGAGAGTTTCCCAATTACGGATTTTCTTTTCCATCTCATCAAATTGGGAAACGATATGAAGTGCATAACTGTAAAATTCGCTTCCGCATTCCGTAGGCAGGATCCGTCTTCCTATCCGTTCAAATAAACGGATGCCATAGTATTCTTCAATTTCCTTAATTGCAAGGCTTACGGATGGCTGTGCTAAATGCAATGCAGCCGATGCTTTTGTAATGCCTCCGTTTTGATATACAGAAACAAAAATTTGAATGTGCCGGAGTGTCATGATCTCATCCTTTCAATTCATAATGAAATTATTATATATTTAATAAAATAATACTATTTTACATAATAATCAACTGTAAATATAATAAATGTAAGGAGGCGAAACATGAAAACGAAAAAAAACATTTTATTACAACTATTTATATCCACCTTGTACTTAAGCGCCTTTACGTTTGGCGGCGGATACGTGATCGTCACATTGATGAAAAAAAAGTTTGTGGATGAATACCATTGGATCGAAAATGATGAAATGCTGGACTTAATTGCCATTGCCCAATCTGCCCCTGGTGCCATTGCCGTAAACGGTGCCGCTGTTGTAGGTTATAAACTGGCTGGAACCGCAGGCACCATAACGACAATCATAGCAACCATCATTCCCCCATTTGTTGTCATTTCGGCTATTTCTGTTTTTTACACAGCTTTTAGAGACAATGCAATGATCAGCCTGATGCTTGAAGGAATGCAGGCGGGCGTCGGGGCCGTGATCGCCTCCGTAGTCTATGAAATGGCACGGGGAATTGTACAAGGACATAGCAAAAGCTCAAATTTAATTATGATCGGAGCATTTATAGCTGCCTTTCTTTTAAACGTGAACGTAGTATATGTGGTGCTTGCGTGCATCTTAATAGGAATCCTGCGGACGTGGTTTGAAATGGAAGGGAGGAAAAGATGATTTACTTACAGCTGTTTTTGAGTTTTCTCCAAATAGGAGCATTTAGTTTTGGAGGCGGTTATGCCGCCATGCCGTTAATTCAAAGTCAAATCGTAACTCATCATAAATGGTTAAGCATGACGGAGTTTACGGATCTGATTACCATATCCCAGATGACACCGGGTCCCATAGCAGTGAATTCCGCAACCTTTGTAGGCATTAAAATAGCTGGGATTCCCGGAGCACTGGTGGCGACTGCAGGATGTATTCTTCCCTCCTGCATTATGATTACACTAATTGCAAAATTTTATTTGAAATACAGAAAGATGACCGTACTTCAGGGCGTTTTAAATTCCTTGCGTCCTGCTGTTGTGGCTATGGTAGCAGCTGCCGGGATATCAATCTTGCAATCTGCATTCTGGGGCGGCAATTCATCTATAAATTTAGCAAGTACCCGATGGAGTTTAATTCTCATATTTGGCATATGTATTGTCTTATTGCAGAAATTCAGAATGAATCCAATCTGGGTCATGATATTAGCAGGTGTTATGAAGGTCACTGCTTCTTTGATAGGAGGAGGATTATGAAGCTGATTGTCTGGCAGAAACTTGGAGAATATATTGTTTTCGATGAGAATGACAGCGTTGTTGGAAGATGGAAACAAAGCTATTTTCAAGGCGCAAAAATGGAGTTTCTTGATACAAACGGAACTATTCTATATACTGTAAAAAAATGCGGGGAAAGAATTGAGATAAAAGAGAAAGATGACTTCATTTCTGAATGCCGGTTCCATTATGCACAGGATGGGAATGGAACTATCATACAGAAAAGTCTGTTCAGACCGCCCATGACAGAAAAATCAGTGACGGATTCTTTATGGGGCAAAATTGTCATCGCACAGAATGAACAGAGAGATTTCACCATATTCCTTAATGGTATGGAAGCAGGAAAAATGACACACATGATGTCTTTGCGGAAACTACTCATAATAAATTCCTCTGCTATATCAACGGAGTTATGCTGTGTTATTTTTATATTGGGAATTTATATGCTCCATGATGATGACATAGAGATTGTCTAAATTGCCATTCTGGTTCACAAAATTTTCACAATTCAATTAGCACTCACCTGTTGACAGTGCTAACAATGTGTGTTATATTACATGTATAACAAATAGAAATGCATCGGAAATCCGGTGACATATAAATTTCCAAAAAGGAGGAACCCTTTATGTTATTAACCAAAAGAAATAGCTTATTTGATGATTTTTTCAATGATCCGTTTTTTACGGATGCTTATCACAACAATCAGTCCCTGATGAAAACCGACATTGAGGACAATGGAAACGGCTATGTCATTGATATGGAACTCCCAGGTTATAAAAAAGAGGACGTACGGGCCGAATTAAAAGATGGGTATCTGACCATAAGTGCAGACACAGTCTCTGAAAATGAAGTGAAGGACCAGAAAAACTATATCCGCAGGGAGCGTTACAGCGGTTCGGTAAAGAGAAGCTTTTATGTAGGCTCCGGCTTAAAACAGGATGATATCAAAGCCTCCTTTGAAAACGGCATCTTAAAACTTGTCGTTCCAAAAGAAGCTCCAAAGCAGATCGAGGAAAACCACTATATCACCATTGAGTAATCCGATATAGACAAAAAGGGAAGGCCCCTTGGAGGACCTTCCCTTTCTTTCTGTACCAGTCGAACGATCAGCATTTATACTCTTTTAAAAATGCCGTAGTCACATATGCCCCGCTCTTATAAGACTTTTTCTCCATGGCTTCCTCTGCTTCCAGCTTTACATTTATCCACATTTCTTCCGCAGCAATGGTTAAATGAGAAAGCATAATCCCTGTGCTGATCTCCCGCATGGATACAAGAGAAGGCGACGGCAGGAATTCCCTGCAGGAAAATACATAGATTTTATCATGATAAACGATAAAGCGCCAAGGCTGTGTATTCATGGCCGACGGAGCAAGACGGACAGCCTTTAAAATATTTTTCATGGATTCCCCGGCTTCTTCCTTAAACACGCATAATTCCTTTAAAGGAAGCCGTTTTGCCGTTGCAGGATCACGGTAAAGCAGCGTTTTCGGATAGCCAAAGGCGACTACGATCACCTGCTTCATACCTGTCGGGCCTGGGTCCGGAATCTTGGCATTCCCAAGATAACAGGTTCCAAGTCCTTTTCCTGTCATATATAAAAGAACATGCTCCAGCACATATCCTGCATTTGCCAGATACCCATCCTTTTCCTCCGAGTATAATACCAGATAATAAGGTGCCTCCACCTTCCACAATCCCTTAACAGGCAGATGGTCCTCCATATTCTCACTTATTTCCAGTTTTATCTGAATATCCCCGTGCAGCCTTGGTATATTATCCCCAAAATAAAGGATGTCCTTTAGAAGCTGCTCCGGGACCCGTTCCTTCTTAAACTTCCTGATCGATCTTCTCTTAAATATCATCTGATACAGATTCATACCTGCTCCCCTCTCCTCTATCCAACAACCAGACTTAAATAAGCTGGCTCATTTCCTCCAAAAGTCCGGCAAACACCTGGAGTGCATCCTTCACCGGTTCTGCTGTCCCCATGTCAACGCCACAAAGCTTTAATAAGTCTATGGGAGTCATCGAATTTCCGCCGCTTAAAAATTCAAAATATCCCTTGACCGCATTCTCATCTCCCTTAAGAATCCTGCTGCTGATTGCAATGGCAGCCGAAAACCCGGTGGCATACTGGTATACGTAAAATGGTGTGTAAAAATGTGGAATTCTGGACCATTCATAATCAATTTCCTGGTCAACCACCATGTCCGGGCCAAAATACTCATCATTCAGCCGGTGGTATATTTTACAAAGAACCTCTGCAGTAAGCACTTCTCCTTCCCCTGCACGGCGATGAGTCTCTGCTTCAAACTCTGCAAACATGGCCTGACGGTAAAGAGTCCCCCGGAAACTGTCCATAAAATGATTCACAAGATAAGCCCGTTCCTTTTTATCTGACGTGGTTTCCAATAAATGCCGGATAAGCAGCGCTTCATTGCAGGTAGAGGCTACCTCCGCTACAAAGATCTTATATCCTGCATCGATATAGGTCTGGTTTTTATCGGAAAACCAGCTGTGGAGGGCATGCCCCATCTCATGAGCCAGAGTAAACACACTGTCAAGGGTTCCGTTAAAGTTTAACAATACATAAGGATGGATTCCGTAAACACCCCAGGAATATGCGCCGCTCCGCTTTCCTTCATTCTCATATACGTCGATCCACCGGTTAGTAAAGCCTTCTCTTAACAGAGATAAATAGTCCTCTCCCAGTGGCTTTAGACCTTCAAACACCATGGTTTTGGCTTCCTCAAACGTATATTTACGTTCTTCCCTTGATACCATGGGTACATATAGGTCATACATATGCAGTTCATCAACTCCAAGGGCCTTCTTTCTTATGGAGACATATCCATGGAGACTGGGCAGTTCCTCATGAACTGCTTTTAAAAGATTGTCATACACTTCCTCCGGAATCTCATTCTCCCCAAGGGAATGGGCTCTGGCGGAGGGATAATTTCTTGCTTTTGCGTAAAAAGCCGCCTGTTTCACATTGGAAGAAAAAGTAGCAGCCAAAGTATTGCTAAACTGTCCATAGACGCTATACAGGGCCTCAAACGCGGATTTTCTCACCCTTCTGTCCTGCTTTTCCATAAGGGCTACGTAGTTTCCATGGGTGATTTTAACAGGCTGATTCTTTTCATCCATGATTTCAGGAAACTTCACATCCGCATTATTAAACATATTAAAGATCTCCGAAGGAGCGGAGGTGGCTTCCATTGACTTTGCTAACAAGGCTTCCATAGGGGCAGACAAGGTATGGGCCTTCTTCTTTAAAATAATTTCTAAGGTTCTGTCATAACGCGTAAGCCCGGTCGTATTCTTCCGGTAACGGTCAAGGGTTTCCTCCGGTATTGCCAGGATTTCCGGTATCAAAAACGATGACAGTCCTGCTGCCTCATAGGAAAGGGACCTTGCCCTGGAGGAAAATTCCTGATATCTGGCATTGCCTGTATTCTCATCGGATTTCTGCTTTCCGTATACAAATAATGTTTCAATCTTTAAGGATAACTCCTCATCAAACTTAAGACAGGAAAAAAGCATCTCGCCTGAATCTGCCAGATGTCCTTCATATCTTTTATAACCTGAAAGCGAGCGTTCTGTTTCACGGAACAAATCCTCCCATGCACTCTCAGAAGGTAGAATGTCCGCCAGGTTCCAGGTATCGCAAACCGGTATTTCTTCTCTCTTTTTCAATTAAATCCCTCCAACTCCTTTACTTGTGTTTATTCTATCACCCATATTTCAAAGAAACAATCAGCAATATGGAAAATATTTTATTGATTTTACACATTTTATTGTATTATACTATACGAAAACGAATCAGGAGTCCTGCCATGAATATGATACGAACGAAAGCCCCCAGTGAAACGCAAATCAGCGACTTGTTCCACCTGCAGGAAGCCTGCAAAAAACACGATAATATTTCTCTTACCTTTCCCATGGAAGAAGAATGTATTTTTTACTTATTATACGAAGAAGACAGCCTCTTATCCGCCATTTGTACATTTTTTAATGAGAACGGAGACTATGAATGCTGTGCTTATACCCTTCCGGCAAACAGGCAGCGGGGATATTTTACCATGCTTCTGGAAGAGCTTTTGAAAGAAACGGGAGACCATGATCTGGTTTTTCCAGCAGAAGAAACCTGCGAAGATACTGTCCTTACCCTTCATGCCATAGAAGCCGATCTTTGGTATCAAGAGCATTTGATGGAGCTTACTTCTTCTGCTTTTTTGAAAACCGGTCTGACAAAGAACAACCGTTTTTCTGACTCTCTTACACTCTCAATGACCTGTGATGACGAAAAAGAGCCTTCCCTGTATACCTTTCTGATAAATGGCAGCCCTATAGGCTCCTGTTATCTGGATTTCAGAGGACAGTCCGCCTCTTATTTTTACGGGTTCGAAATTTCTGAAAGTTTACGGAATCAGGGACTCGGCAGTGCCTGCCTTTCTCTGCTTTTGGATACCTTATTTTTAAGACCTGGTTCTGAAAAAATTAAAAAGATTATTCTTCAGGTGTCCGGCCAAAACGGCCCTGCCATGGCCTTATACAAAAAGGCAGGCTTCCAAATTACGGAAAGCCTGTCCTATTATATATACTGAACATTATTTTATTTCCCGGATCATACAGTACTGTTTTAAATGAAAACGCTTTTCCACAATACTAAAGACCTTAAAACCGAAATGTTCATAAAACTTTACATTGCTTACATTATGTGTTTCCAGGGAAATCATGAGGCTGTTTTTATCCGCATAGTCAATGGCTTCCCTTAACAGAAGAGAAGAAATTCCATGATGCTGCATGGCAGGGCGAACAGCCAGATAAATAAGATGCAGTCGTTTCTCCTGGTTAAGACGATCCGTCCAGCTGGAATTCAAATACTCCCTTCCCTGGATAAAATTCCAGAATGTTTTTAAAGAAGGGTCCTCCTTGATCAGATAGCCGTCCGTTTTTAAAACGGCGGCTGCTTCTGCCAGATAGTAATGAAAGGCATTATAAGGCTGGGATTCATCATCCACCACAAGAATCCCGTTAATGTCCGGACTGTCGGCATATATCTCACAAGTTTCTAAAAATTCCTCCATATCACATTCAAATAATTCCGGGAGCAGACGGCTCCTGGTCTCCCCGTCAGGGATCAACCTGCAATAAAGCGGATCTCCGGCAAAGCATTCTGTCAGCAGTTCTTTTAATTTCTCTACATCTTCTTTTTTTACCCGGTACAATCGGTCGCTATCCATAATCTTAAACCTCTTCCATTTGCTTTAAACTCCGTACCATTTTTCATGGTGTACTTTCATTTCTCTTCTTCTTTTGCTTGTTTCGTTGCCTATAATTCCCCCTTCAATATTATATAATAATTTATATAAAAGTTGTACAGTATTTTACTACAAAAAGGGCGGCAAAAAGAGTATGATCAACATTAAAAATTTAACGCAAATCGGTTAAGATATAAAAAGTGAGGAAACCTGCTGTAAAGCTTTTCCTCACTTTGTCTTTTTGTATATGTTTATTCGTTCCAGTTATGGTAAGTGGCCTGTACGTCATCCTCCACATCAAGAAGATCCATAATCCGGTTCATCTTCTTAATGGAATCTTCATCAGTCAGTTCCACCCATGTCTGAGGAATCATGGTAACATCTGCTTCCACCATAGTGATGCCTGCAGCCTCTAATGCCTCACGCACGGCGCTGAATTCCTCAGGTCCGGTAATTATTTCAAAGCTGTCCTCTTCCTCGGAAAAATCTTCGGCACCTGCCTCAAGAGAAATCATCATCAGCTCATCCGGATCCATCTCACATTCTTCCTTATCAATGATGATCTGGCCTTTTCTATCAAACATAAAGGACACGCAGCCAGGAGTTCCTACATTGCCGCCGCCTTTGGTAAATGCGTTTCTTACGTTTGCTGCAGTCCGGTTCTTGTTGTCTGTCAGCGTATCTACGATGATTGCAACCCCGTTAGGGCCGTATCCTTCGTATGTAATGGTTTCATAATTAACGGAACCTGCATCGCCGGCTGCTTTTTTAATGCCGCGGTCAATGGTATCGTTGGGCATATTATTGGCCTTCGCCTTTGCGATAATATCACGGAGCCTACTATTGTTTGCAGGGTCTGGTCCGCCTTCTTTCACAGCTACCGCCAATTCTCTTCCGAGAATAGTAAAAACCTTGCCTTTAGCAGCATCGTTTCTCTCTTTTTTGTGTTTAATATTCGCGAACTTTGAATGTCCTGACATTGTACCAACACTCCTTTTCTTTCTCTACTTCATCCTTATAATATCTAATAAGTCAACATCTTTTCCATTTTAGCACTAATTTTTTCATCTTGCAAGAAAAATAATGCACAGCTGCCCATTCCCTCTTTTTTCCTGAGAACAAATGACAGCTGTGCCGATTTTACATTTTTACGTTCGAGAAATCCTTATGAGCATCCATTTTTCTAAGCTCCTGCTCTTCCTCGTGGTCCTCTTCCGGCTGCTCTTTCCGAACCCGGATGGTATGAATGATCTTATTTTCCACACGAAGGATTTTGAAACAATATCCCAGAATAGATACCTCTGTCTCTTCCCCTTCCTGAGGAATTCGATCCAGCCTGGAAATCAACAAGCCATTCATGGTATCATAGGAGTCATAATCCTCTTCATCAAACTCGATGCCCAAGGCCCTCTCTACTTCTTCCAGGGGAGTCATGCCGTTGATCACATAGGAACCGTCGTCTGAGGGTACAATGTATTCTTCATCCACATCATATTCATCCATGATATTGCCCACAATTTCTTCCAATATATCTTCCATTGTCACAATACCCGCTGTCTGACCGTATTCATCCACCACAATCACCATGTGGATCTTTCTGGACTGCATTTCTTTAAACAGAGTATCAATATTCCTGGTTTCCGGAATGAAATGAGCTTCTCTAAGAAGCCCTTCGATCTCCCACAGCTGGCGGGATGCATTCCTTTTATTTTCCACGGCAATAAGAGCATCCTTCATATGAAGGATCCCGATAATGTCATCCACGTCCTTTTTGTAAATCGGATAACGGGAATTATATCCCTCTTTCAGTATGAAATTCACCGCTTCCCGAAGTGTAATCTCGCCGTCCAAAGCGACCAGATTCTTTCGGTGGGTCATAATATCCCCGGCTTCCTTATCATTTAGTTCGAAGATGTTTGTAATCATCTCCGCCTCTCTGGCCTCTAAAACGCCCTGTTCATGGCCCTCGTTCACCATGGACATGATATCCTCTTCCGTAACGTTCTCATTATCTGATGCCATATCGATTCCCAACAGCTTCAGAACAAAGTAAGCCACCACATTTGCCAGCCAGGTAAAAGGGATAAGAGGTATCATAATGAGGGATACAGCAGGCAGCATACGATAGCCCCATTTTTCAGGATTCTCTGCTGCACAGCGTTTTGGAATAATGATACCAAAGCTGATCAAAAGCACGATCAGTACAATGGAAACCAGCAGCAGGCTAATAAGGGATACCCATTGGCTGGGATAAACCCCGTCTCTTGTCAGGACAGTCCCAAGCCTTGCTCCCAGCTGCTCCAGAACTAAAGCCCCGGTTACCATACCGATTAAATTTGTGGTGATTTGGATAGTATTTACAAACCTGGTCGGTCTGTTTACAATATGTAACAGCTTCCCGGCCTTTTTACTACCCTCCTCCATCTGATGCTCCAATTCGCTTGTATTCACGTTTTGGATTGCTGATCCAAACCCATAGAAAATAGCGTCCATCACGATAAAAGCAATAAAAATAATCACGCGTATAAGCGGATTGCCATCGTCCATTCTAAAAATCTACTCCTTTTGTTATTTATCATTCGTATTTTTTCTCGTAACTATTTAGAAATATATCATTTTATCAGCATTCCGTCAATGGTGAACTATGTATCCAGTTCCAGGCTCACCCTTAATGCACAGTCCACTTCCTGCTGAAGTTCGTCGTCGATATGACAAATCTTTTCTTTCAGCCTCTGCTTATCAATGGTGCGAAGCTGTTCTAAAAGAATCACCGAATCTTTTATCATATCGCATTTTTTTGTATCCAGCTCCACATGGGTTGGAAGCTTTGCCTTATTCATTCTTGATGTAATTGCCGCACAGATCACGGTAGGGCTATGTTTATTGCCTATGTCGTTCTGTATAATTAGAACCGGACGGATTCCGCCCTGCTCAGAGCCTACCACCGGCCTTAGATCAGCATAATAAATGTCTCCACGTCTGATAATCACACTCTCACACTCCGTCAATTATTTAGGAAGTTCGGCTCGCTTAAAGCCTACCGAACGGCTAATTTGCAAAATACAGGCTGTATAGCCCTTGCCTTCATTCATCAAATTATGCCTAAGTCTAGTATTGACCTTCTTTGACTCGAGTATTCACTTAAGTTTTTCCGCCGCATACCTTATCATATGTTTTGGACATGGAGTTTGTTATCAGCGCTTTAAAAACCCTTCGTAACAATCATTGAAATAATCTTTCTGACCAATGACCAGGCCGTTTTCTATATAAACACGGGGTACCCGTTTGCCTATGTCACAGACGATTTCATAATGGAAGCCGCCTCCGGTCACGGCCAGCTCTTCTACCGTAATCTCTTCCTTTCCCTGCCTGCCAATTAAAGTCACCTCATCCTCTTCCTCTGCGTCCTTTATTCCAGTTACATCCACCATGAACTGATCCATGCAAACGCGTCCTAATATCCTGGCACGCTGCCCCCTTATTAACACATCCCCTTTTCCGGAAAGATTTCTAGGATAGCCGTCGCCATATCCTACGGGAATCGTTGCGATCGTCATCTCCCGGTCAGCGGTAAAGGTTCCTCCATAGCTTACGGATGTTCCAGGCTCAATTTTTTTTATGTAGGAAATAAAGCTTTTCAATTCCATAGCAGGCTTTAGCCTTACCGTATCCCTGTCAACCTCTCCTGACGGATAAATGCCGTAAATGGATATTCCGGCCCGTACTGCTTGAAAGTTGGCCCTCTGAAGGTCCAGGATTCCGGCGCTGTTGGAACAGTGAAGGACAGGGATGGTGATCCCCCGGTCAGAAAGCATGGTTACGAACGATTGGTACTTTTCTATCTGTTTATCAGTGGCCATCTTGTCCTTTTCATCTGCCTTTGCAAAATGAGTGAACAATCCTTCCACTTCAATACCCGGAAGACCGCAGATTTTCATCGCTTCTTCTGCCGCTTCCTCTGTGACCGGATATCCGATCCGGCTCATGCCTGTATCCACCACCAGATGGATCGCCGCCTTTTTTCCAGCCTTACCGGCCAGAGAGGAAAGACGTTCCGCCCGCTTCAGCTGAAATATGGATGAACTGATCCCATATTCGATCAAAAGGCTGTATCCTTCATAAGGTACAACGCCAAGGACCAGAATGGGCTTTTTGATCCCGTGTTTTCTTAGAATCACGCCTTCCTCTACGGTGGCCACCGCAAATCCCCACACATAAGAATCTATGGCCCAGGCTACCGGAACCGCTCCGTGGCCGTATCCGTCGGATTTCACAACGCCGATCATCCTGGTCCCTTCCTTTAGATTTGCCTTCATGGCCTCCATGTTGTGGCGGATGGCATCTAAATCTACTGTTTCATAAACCCTGCTGTATAACTTCATCACTTGATCTCCTCGTTTATTTCTACAGGCATTTGTAAATTAACGTATTGAATGTATCTCTTCCACCAATTCCCTGGCAAGAAGGCTGTGTTCTCCCTGCTTTTCCTTTACCATGTCTCCGGCACGGCCATGCAGCCATACACCGAAGGCCGCTGCATCAGACTCTTCCAGGCCCAGAGCCAGAAGCCCGGCTATGATCCCGGTCAGCACATCTCCCGAACCGGCCTTTGCCATGGCACTGTTGCCGCTTCCATTGACATAGGTTCTCTGGTCTTTTAAGGCCCCAATGGTCACCGCATCCTTTAACACGCAGGTGATGCCAAAACGGTCCGCATATTCTCTGGCAGTAGTAATCAGCTGTTTCTGTATGGTTTCTACCGCGCTTCCTGTAAGCCTTGCCATTTCTCCCAAATGAGGGGTCACAATGATGTTTTCCGTGAAATAGCTGGTCAGCTCAGGGTTTGAAGCAATGGTGCCCAGACCATCAGCATCCAGTACAATGGGAACATAGGCATTCGCAAGGACTTCCTCTACCAGATTCCTCACATAGCCTTCCTGTCCAAGCCCCGGCCCCAGAACAATGGCGGTAGCCCACTCGCACTGCTTTACTAACAGCTCTTTAAATCTTTCAGTCCCTGCTTCTGCCTCCCCGGCTTCATAAGTGGTAATGATGGCTTCCGGAAGTCCGGTTTGAAGGATGGTCCGGTTTTCTTCCACTGTAAAAATTTTCACCAGGCCTGCTCCTGTCCGATAAGCGGCCAGTGCGCTTAAATAGGCAGCCCCACTCATGTTCTTCGATCCGGCTACCACAAGGACCTTTCCGAAGCTCCCTTTATTGGAATAGGCCGGGCGCTTTGGCAGCTGTTTCACATCCTCCGGATCCAGGGTAAAATATTCTGTCTTAAGGCGTTCTAAGCTCTCTCCTGGAAAACCGATGTCAGCCACAAGTACCTTTCCGCTGTATTCCTTTCCGGGATACAGCATGGTTCCCAGCTTTTCATAACCGAAGGTGACGGTTATGTCTGCTTTTAAGGCAATACCCATGATCTGACCCGTATCCGAATGAATGCCTGAAGGGATATCCACGGCCACAGTAAATTTCGGTTGACAGCGAAGAATTGTCTCCAGGATCTCCCGGTATCTTCCAAGAATCTCCCGGTCCAGCCCCACGCCGAAAAGTGCATCAATGAGAATATCGCAGGTACCAGGAATGAGATCAGAAAAACCTGCCAGATTGACACCCGTATGTTCTGCAATGGAAACCTGAGTCAGATATTCACTGCTTCCCTTTTCTTTTCCGGCCACCAGTAAGGCAAAAACCTTATATCCTTTTAAATGCAGCATTCTGGCAGCCGCGACTCCATCCGCACCATTATTGCCGTTTCCGCACAAAACCCATATCCGGTCCGTTTTCTGCCCATGCTTCATCACTTCTTCCGCAACCGCCAGGGCGGCCCGTTCCATAAGCACCAGAGAGGGAATGCCTATATTCTCTATGGTGTAGCGGTCCACCTGCTTCATCTGTCCTCCTGTAACCAGATATCTCATATATCTTCCACCTTTCCGTTTTCCTTAAACCCTGTCTATAGAAAAACTACCGGCAGCGAAGAGACTTCCCTTCACCTGCCGGCAGGCATGTTACTCCATTATTTCAGATTGTCTGTTTCTTTCTTCCTCGCTATCCTGTATACTGCATACCCGGTAAGATAACCGCATCAGGCTTTCCGATAAATGGACATTCTCCACAACCACATCTTCCGGCACACTTAAATCCGTATGGGCAAAATTCCAGATCGCCTTGATTCCTGCCTTTACAAGGCGGTCTGCAATCTCCGGTGCCTTGGTCTTTGGAATGGTTAAAGCTGCGATCTGGACATCATTATCTTTTACGAACTGCTCCAGATCATCTACGCTGCGGATCTCTATCCCGCGAACCACAAGGCCGATCAGACGCGGATTGATATCAAACATTCCTTTGATGAGGAAGCCCCGCTTTTCAAAATTTGCATAATTAGCAATTGCCTGTCCTAAATTTCCAGCGCCTATGATAATGATATTATGCTGCCTGTCTATTCCCAATATCTTCCCGATCTCTGCATATAAATATTTTACATTATAACCATAGCCCTGCTGGCCGAATCCGCCGAAATTATTCAAATCCTGGCGGATCTGAGAAGCGGTCACTTTCATTCGTACACTTAAATCATTGGAGGAAATACGTTCTACTCCATCTTCTAGTAATTCGCCCAGATACCGGTAATATCTCGGAAGCCTGGTAATCACTGCTTTGGAAATTTCTTTCTCTGACACTTCTTCACCTTCTTTAACTTAATCTAACTAATATTATTATAACTGCGTGACAAAATAATGTCAAACGGGTTTTATCATTGTATCCTTGAAAAAAGGAAGGACCTATATTATACTAATTCTGTTGCCTTACATTCATACTGGAAGAAAAACCCTTCGGATATACTTATATGCCCTAAATACAGGCAGGAAAGAGGAAATACCCCAGGGTATGCCTTTATGCCATAGAACAGGCAGGAAAGAGGAAATAAAACATGATTCTGTCATGCAATAACATAAGCAAAGCATTTGGAAGCAATCAAGTGATCAAGCATGCTTCCTTCCATATAGAAGACCATGAAAAAGCTGCTATTGTAGGGATCAATGGCGCCGGAAAATCCACGTTATTAAAAATCATCATCGGTGAACTCCCAGCCGATGAAGGAGACGTGGTTGTTTCCAAGGGGAAATCCATCGGCTATCTGGCGCAGCACCAGGATTTGTCCGGAGACCGGACCGTTTATGAAGAAGTCTTAGAGACCAAGCGTCCTGTCATGGAGATGGAAGCAAAGATCCGGCGGCTTGAAGTGGATATGAAGCACGTCACAGGAGAAGAACTGGAAGCCATGCTTACCACCTACAGCCGTCTTAACCACGAATTTGAGCTGATAAACGGATATGCTTATCAAAGCGAAGTAACAGGAGTATTGAAAGGTCTTGGCTTTACAGAAGAAGAATTCCATAAACCTGTCAAGTCATTATCCGGCGGTCAGAAAACCCGGGTATCCTTAGGGCGGCTCCTTCTCACTAAGCCGGACATCATCCTTCTCGACGAGCCCACCAACCATCTGGATATGGAATCCATTGCTTGGCTGGAAGGATATTTAATCAATTATGACGGCAGCGTAATCATCGTAGCCCATGACCGCTATTTCCTTGACCGGGTGGTCACGAAAATTATGGAACTGGATAACGGCCTTATGAGCGTTTATCAGGGAAACTACACCGATTACAGCGGAAAGCGGGCTATGATCCGGGATGCCCAGATGAAAGCATATATAAACCAGCAGCAGGAAATCAAGCATCAGGAAGAGGTCATTGCCAAATTAAAGTCTTTTAACCGGGAAAAGTCCATCAAACGGGCGGAAAGCCGGGAAAAGATGCTGGATAAAATTGAAGTTCTGGAAAAACCAACGGAAATAAATGACGAGATGCGGATCCGTCTGGAACCCAATATCATCAGTGGAAACGATGTCCTCACTGTTCGCGGGCTAGGGAAGGCCTTCCCCCAGAACCAGCTCTTTGATAACGTTAATTTTGAAATCAAACGAGGGGAACGGGTAGCGATCATCGGCGGCAACGGAACCGGAAAAACCACCATTCTTAAGATATTAAACGGCATATTAGAACCGGATGAAGGGGAAATCTCCTTAGGCTCCAAGGTACATATCGGTTATTATGACCAGGAGCATCAGGTGCTTAATATGGAAAAGACCTTATTTGATGAACTGCAGGACACCTACCCTTCCATGAACAACACACAGATTCGGAACATCCTGGCTGCTTTTTTATTTACCGGAGACGATGTGTTCAAACGGGTAAAAGACTTAAGCGGCGGCGAACGGGGCCGGGTATCCCTGGCAAAGCTGATGCTTTCCGAAGCCAACTTCCTCATACTGGATGAGCCTACCAACCACTTGGATATTACTTCAAAGGAGATTTTGGAGGATGCCCTGGTCAATTATACGGGAACCATTCTGTACGTGTCCCATGATCGTTATTTCATTAACAAAACCGCAACCAGGATCCTGGATTTAACCAATCAGACCCTGATCAATTACATCGGTAATTATGATTACTATCTGGAAAAGAAAGAGATCATGACCAGCTTATACACAGCCCCTCTTTCTGCAAAGGCTGTTTCCCCGGAGGAAATCACCGAGACCAAGCTGGACTGGAAGGCGCAAAAAGAAGAACAGGCCCGTCTTCGCAAACGTCAGAATGATTTAAAGAAAACAGAGGATGAGATCCACCAATTAGAAACCAGAGATGGAGAAATTGATGAATTACTTGGTACGGAAGAGATTTTTACTAATGTCTCAAAATTAATGGAGCTTAATAAAGAAAAGGAAACAATCCGGCTGCGGTTGGAAGAACTATATGAGCTGTGGGAAGATCTGGCAGAATAAAATGAGATAGCGAAGCTGTCCTTTGTAAAAAGGGCAGCTTTCCTCATCCTACTTATCTCCTGCCGAGTTATCATCGTCCCTTTTCGGTTTTATTCCCCAGAATACAACATTCATCACAACCACAATGAGCGCACAGAGGGACATCGAAACCCAAAAGCCCATGTCAATGCCCAGCCACTGCGTTGTACCAAAAAGCTTTAACCAAATATTGGCCCAATTCATCTAAAATCTCCTTTCTTTTAGAGAAGATCACCGTAATACCGTACATATGCCTTTTTCAGGCTTGTAGCCAGCACCATGTACAATAGAATACACGGGATCAGGTACGCAAAGTATGCGGAAGGCAGCGGAATAAATCCCAGATCCCGTCCAAAAGCGGTAAATGGGATAATGGTCAGGACTGCAATGCCTGCAAAGGTGAGCAGTGTTAACGAAGCAGAAGCACGGCTTTGGATGAACGGGAGTTTCGGCGTACGAATCATGTGGATTACCAGGGTCTGGCTCCACATGGATTCTACAAACCACCCGGCTTGAAACAACGCCACATAATTCGTCTGAATCCGCAGCAATTCCGCACCGGAAAAATGATTTGCCAGGTCGTTATACAAAAAACCATGGGACACAAACATCGGGCAAAAAACAAAATACATGAACGCATAGGTAGTCCAGTCGAAGATAGAGCTGGTAGGTCCTAGCCACAGCATAAAATTTCCAACAGAAGACGCATCCCATTTGCGGGGTTCCTTCAGGAACTCCTTATCGACGTTGTCCCAGGGGATTGCGGTACAGGATAAATCATAAATCAGGTTAAGAAAGATTAACTGTAAGCTCATCATAGGCAGAAATGGAAGTAAAGCTGAAGCCGCCAGAACCGAGAACATGTTTCCAAAGTTGGAGGAGGCTGTCATCTTGATATATTTATTCATATTGGCATAGGTCTTACGTCCTTCGATAATACCTTCCTCTAAAACCATTAAGTCTTTTTCCAAAAGAATAATATCGGCGGATTCCTTTGCAATGTCTACTGCGTTATCCACAGAAATGCCGATATCGGCAGATTTCATCGCGGCCGCATCGTTAATTCCATCACCCATGAAGCCTACGATGTGCCCACTGTTACGAAGGACGGTGACGATACGGGTTTTCTGATCCGGTGAAAGCTTTGCAAACACAGCGGTGTGTTCCGCCGCCTCTGCCAGGGCAGTATCATCCATCTTGTCAACATCAGAGCCTAACAGCAGGTTATTAACCTGAAGTCCTACCCGTTTGCATATAAAGCGGGTTACCTTGTCATTGTCACCAGTCAAAATCTTGGTTGTAATTCCATACTCCTTGAGAACTTTAATCGCCTCTTGAACGGATTCTTTCGGCGGATCCAGAAAAGCCAGATACCCGATCAGAACCATGTTATGTTCGTCTTTTACCCCGAAAGCACCGACTGGGGAGGGGTTGGTTTTTTGTGCAACAGCGATAACCCGCATCCCATCTTCATTCAGGCAGTCTACTGTCTGAAGAATATTGGTTTTAATCTCTTCCGTAAGGGGTTCTACCTTACCTTGATATTCGGCAAAAGAGCAGATTGAGAGCATTTCCTCTACGGCTCCTTTCGTAACCATCTGAGTCTTGCCGGTTTTATCACTGACCACTGTGGAAAGACGGCGGCGGGTGAAATCAAAGGGGATCTCATCTACCTTTGTATAGGTCTCTGACAAATCAATCAGTCTCGTGTCGGAAGCTTCTTCTTCCTCTGTTTTTCGGATGATTGCCACATCCATTAGATTCTTGTAACCCGTCTGAAAGTAACTATTTAAGTAAGCATGGCGAAGTACACGGGTGTCTCTGTTTCCCATTACATCCATGGAATATTCCAATACTACACGCTCCTGGGTCAATGTACCGGTTTTGTCCGTACAAAGAATATCGATCGCTCCAAAATTCTGGATGGAGTTTAAATTCTTTACGATTGTCTTTTTCTTGGACATAGATACGGCACCTTTGGCCAAACAGGTCGTTACAATCATCGGCAGCATTTCAGGAGTTAAGCCGACCGCGATGGAGATGCCGAAGAGGAATGCTGCTATCCAGTCACCTTTGGTAATCCCGTTGATCACAAATACAACAGGAACCATAACAAACATAAACCGGATGAGAACCCATGACACGGCATTCACACCCTTGGTAAAGTTAGTCTCAACAGCTTCACCGGCAACCGAAGAAGCCATTGAGCCAAACAAGGTATCATCACCCACGGAGATAATAACTGCGGTAGCTCTGCCGCTGATTACGTTGCTGCCCATAAATGCGATATTCGAATATTCTGTAGTTGCATTTACTTCAGCCTTACCAACGGCCGCAAATTTTTCCACAGGCTCGCTTTCGCCTGTCAGGGCCGATTGACTGATAAATAAATCCTTCGCCTCAATAATTCTTACATCCGCAGGTATCATATCACCGGCAGAAAGATGGATGATATCACCGACCACCGCTTCGACAAGTGGAATCTCCTGTTTCTTTTCTTCCTCTCGGTCAACCGTACAGGTTGTGGTGATCATCCCTAATAGTTTTTCGGCAGCATTGCCGGAGCGGGATTCCTGAACAAAGCGCAACGCGCCGGAAATCACCACCAGTCATGATAATAATAACCGTAAGTGGATCCGCATCCTCCGGAGTCCCCCGCACCACCGGCAGAATAATATCTGTGATTGTTGATACAATGGCAAGGCAAAACAAAATTGCTGTAAAGGGGTTGATAAACGCTTCCGCCAGTCTTTGGGGCATTGTCTTTTTCTTTTCGTGGGTTACTTTATTTTCCCCATAGGCATTGCGGCTTGCAATGACCTCTTTTTCAGAAAGTCCCTCCAGTGAGGCATTGAATTTTTGTAAAACAGTCTCAATATTATTATCTGCAGCAAAAGCAATGATTTCGTTGGCTTTTTCTCTTCGCGTGAAACTCTCTGAGATCTTTCTTGCTCTCGCTCTTTTTTGTTTCTTATTCACAAGTCTATACCTCCTAAATTGCACCTTGACGTACACATCTATTTTGCCCCCTTTTATAGTAAATTATCATATTACAGAGCTGTCAGGGTTTTGGGCAAGAAAAAAAGCCGCAGGACTCAAAAATCCTACGGCAATCTCATAAACTAAAAACATTCTAATGGGTATTTCTCTTTTATGTATACAATATCCTTTTTAGTATTTCCGTCACCCGAGGGGCATCTTCTTCCATCTCTCCCCTGGTATAGGAACTCCCCACATAAGCTGCCACCAGTTTTCCAAAATAAAACCTGATATCATTAGAAAAATAATCTGGAATGTACACGAAATCCTCCACCGAATCCATGCTCATTAGCAGATCTGTAGCATCCTGGCTGGTGCTGCCATAACAGCCGGAGGCATATCCAATATACTCCCCAAAAGCTGCCGTCAGTTCCTCCGCCTGACAGATTTTGATTTTTTTATAATTCGTATCCAGTTTATAGCATACATAATAAATACCGCTTTCCGTCATAGGCGCAGAAAAATACTTTTTTCCGGGATAGTAGATGATCTCCCAGCCCTGATCCTTAAATTTCTTGATCCAATCCCTGGGAATATTCTTTGCGGCCTCTGTAAAGGCATCTTTCACCTCAGAAGACACGGATGCGGAAGTTTTCTTTCCATCAATGCTGATATCGAAATCCTTATTTCTCTGGCCATTTTCATCCATGAAGAAAAGACCTACATATTGATTTGCAGCCATCTGCCCATTATCAAAGAAATAATATCGTTTTCCTGCTACGTTTTTATAGCCGGAAGAGGCCATTTCCCCCTTTGTGGAAAACCAGTACCAGCTTCCATTTGTCTCCTGATACCAGCCCTTTTGGGCAGTGCCGTCTTCATTATAATAATGCCACTTCTCTTCATCGTCGTTGTAACACCAGCCAAGCTGCAGTTCACCCGTTTCAGAAAAGCAGTAGTCCATTCCGCCGATCCTTGTCCAATCAGAAGCCATGTACCCTTCATTGTCAAAGTAATACCAATAACCGTTAATCTCTTCCCAACGGTATTTCTTGAATTCTCCTGCGGCATTGACATATTTCCAGCCGCCTGAGTCTTGCTGCCACTGCCAGTCTGATACTGACGTATGCTGGTTTTCGCCCTCTCCCAGTATCTTCTCTTCCGCTGCCATGGAAGTCATCATGCTTCCCATGATGAGAATGATACTTGCCGCCGCTATCCATCGTTTCCTCAAGAGTTATGCACTCCTTCCAGGCCTTCCATATTTTATAATATATTACTATATTTTCATAGAAAAGTACAGGTTTCAAATTTAAAGTTTTTATTAACAATGAAAAGCCCTCCTTCCTATTTTCCCATTTATAGGCTATAATTATAAAAAAATTAACAAAAAAGGGAGGTGATACTTGTGAAATGGAAGCGTATTCTGGCTATGACCGGAGTAGTACTCATTCTCTCCATGTATTTGATAGCTATCATATCCGCCTTTTCCCATAATCCGGAAGCAAAAAACTGGCTGATGGCCGCTATTTTTTCTTCTGTTATCATCCCCATCTTTGTCTATGCCGCTCAGCTTGTCGCCCGGGTAATCAGGCCGAATAAAGATGAACCCGATACAGCCGGCAAAAACAACGAATCGTAAGATAATGAAATCAGGAAGCGTTATTGCGGAGCAGTTGAAAACAAGAGGTATAACTGTGGAGTACATTGATTTTGAAATATCCAGGAGTTTGGGAGGTTCCTTTCGATGCAGTACACAGCCGCTTGTAAGGGTATAGTAAAAACCAGGTATTTTGCAGAAATGGCTTGAATTTGAAAAGAGAATTGACTATAATAGAAATATAAAAGAAAGCACCCACTCCAAAAGTGGATGCTCCCAAGGTTAATACTTAAATGTCCTTACGGACACCGCCTACCCTGTTGGCAGACAGGGTAGGCATTTTTATTTTCTCTTGTTTCTCTTATCGAGAAAGGCGAGAAACGCTACAATCAAGCTACCAAAAGATATTAGCAAAGCTAATATCTCGATGAAAATCGTAATGACTTCATATGCTGTCATGGGCGCTACCTCCTTTCCTATGTATTCCGGCGAACCGGTATTACACTTTCGGGAGGTTACCACTCCTGTCGTGAGTGCTTTCCTGATTTTATTTTATCATAAGAACTGATGTTCTTCAAACATAAAATATATATATTTGTACGATTTTTCCACGGTGACAAATTAAGTCTTTCTGCTCTAATGCCATCGCCGTAATTTTTATTGAATAAATATAAGCAGAGACAGTAGAATATTAATCCTACTGCTCTGCTTAGAATTGTTATCTTTTTATTTACGAAAAATAATCTCGTCCCTTCCCGGCCCGTTGGAAACCATGGATATGGGCGTTTCGATTTCTTTCTCTATGAATTCAATATAATTCCTGCAGTTCTCCGGAAGATCCTCGTAATTCTTAATTCCTCTGATCTCACACTTCCAGCCTGGAAGGCTTTTATATACTGGTTTTGCTCTGTTCAGTTCTACGGTCGTAGGGAAATCTCTGGTAACCGTTCCGTCGATCTCATAGCCCACACATACTTGAAGTTCGTCAAGATATCCCAGCACATCAAGAACGGTGAGGGCAACTTCTGTAGACCCCTGGATCCGGCATCCGTACCTGGATGCAACTGCGTCAAACCAGCCCATACGCCTTGGCCGTCCGGTAGTTGCGCCGTATTCGCCGCCGTCTCCACCACGCCTTCTCAGCTCATCTGCCTCATCTCCGAATAGTTCGCTGACAAATGCACCGGCCCCAACTGCACTGGAATAAGCTTTTACCACTGTGGTAATGTTCTTAATCTCATAGGGCGGAATGCCAGCGCCAATGGCACCGTAGGCCGCAAGTGTTGAGGAAGATGTAACCATAGGATAAATACCATGGTCAGGATCCTTTAGAGATCCCAGCTGACCTTCCAAAAGAATGTTCTTACCCGCTTTGATGGCCTCATGAAGGTATTTAGACACATCACATACATATGGCTTCACCATCTCACGGTATTCTAAGAGAGTATCAAACAGTTCCTGGGGGTCCATGGCCGGCTTGTGATAGAGATGCTCCATTAAAACATTCTTTGTTTCACAAACCCGGTCAACCTTTTCCTTTAAGGATTCTTCGTCAAAAAGCTCGCTGACCTGGAATCCGATCTTTGCATATTTATCTGAATAAAATGGAGCAATCCCTGATTTCGTGGAACCAAATGACTTTTTGCCAAGGCGTTCCTCCTCATACTGGTCAAACAGAATGTGATATGGCATCAGGATCTGGGCACGGTCTGAAACCAGAATGTCAGGCTTTGGAACACCCTTGCTTACGAGATCCTCAATTTCCTTTACCAGGAACGGAATATTTAGTGCCACACCATTGCCAATGACGCTGGTAGTATGATTATAGAATACGCCTGAGGGCAGAAGGTGAAGTGCGAATTTTCCATAGTTGTTGATGATCGTGTGTCCGGCATTGCTGCCTCCCTGATAGCGGATGATGATATCCGATTCCTTTGCCAGCATATCCGTGATCTTACCTTTTCCTTCGTCGCCCCAATTGGCGCCTACGATTGCTCTTACCATATGATTGCTCCTCCTTCGAGTGAAAAATGCCATTTACTTACTTATGATAACGCATAAATGCGCATAAGTAAAATTAATATTATTTATATTTTACATAAGTTTAAATTATATTATCTGTCATCAGCTGTAAAAGGCGCTTCCCTGCCGGAGATACGGGTGTTTTGACGTCAGTGACAATGGTAAAATGGCGTTTTGGCATTTCTTCCCGGAACTTAAGCTCCACAAGATTCCCTTTTTCCAACTCCATCTGTGCAAACCCCGACATCACACAGCCTATTCCAAGATTCCGCATGGCGAACTGAACGATCATATCACTGGTAGAAAGCTCAAACTCCGGCTCTACCACAATCCCATGGCCTGCCAGATATTCATCCATAAACGTTCTTGTACTGGTATTCTTTTCAAGAAATATGCAAGGCAGTTCCTTCAAGATATCGTAATCCAGCTCCTGATCTTTTAAGTAGCGGAACTTATCCCCCGCCACAAACACGTTCTTTATTTCCTTTACATCGGTCCGCATGACCTCGCTCTTTGCCTCAAAGGGAGTGCTGACTACTCCGAAATCAATGTTACCGTCGTATAAATAACGAAGCGTCTCAGGCGTAGGCCCATTGGAAACGATTACCTTGATACCAGGATACAGCTCATGGAATTTCTCTAAATAGGGCAATAAATAAAATTGAAGCGTCATATCACTGGCTCCGATCCGCACTTCGCCCGTATCCAGATCTTTTAGCCTGTTTAACATACTTTCTCCATGCCAGATGTTTTCTAAACCTGATTTTACATATCCGTAAAAAAATTCCCCCTCCCGGGTCAGACGAACCCCTTTGGAAGTCCGCAGAAAAAGCTGGCTGTCCAGAGCCTTTTCCAGCTGCCTTACCGCCTGGCTCACGGCAGGCTGGGATATACACAGCTTCTCTGCCGCCAGAGTGATGCTTTGAAGCTGGGCCACATAATAAAACACTTTGTAATATTCCAAATTACTGCTCATGACTTCCTCCTTATGTGAAAAATCAAAAAAGGCAGACACCCATAATCTCCGATGTCTGCCTGCAAGCCTCTATACGTTAATCTCTGCCTTCAGCCCGAGAAGTTCCCTATTTTCTTCAAGAAGAGGCTTAACCACCTCTTTCAGATAAGCAGTCACCTGAGCCGGAGCACATCCTACATATCTTTGGGGATCCATGCTTTTCTTTAAATCCTCCAAAGAAAGGTTGAAGGAGGGATCTGCTGCGATCAGTTCCAGCAGATTGTTGTCAAGGCCATTGACCTTTACATTCCGGCCTGCCTCCATAGACAGTTCCCTGATCCGTTCGTGAAGCTCCTGCCTGTCCCCACCAGCCTTTACCGCATCCATCATGATGTTTTCCGTAGCCATAAAGGGTAGCTCTGCCATCATATGCTTCTCTATTACCTTAGGATATACCACAAGGCCATCCACAACATTCAGATAAAGATCCAAAATTCCATCAACTGCTAAAAATCCTTCCGGAATGCTTAATCTTTTATTGGCGGAATCATCAAGCGTTCTCTCAAACCACTGGGTAGAAGAAACCAGCATAGGGTTCATCACATCTGCCATCACATAATTGGACAGGGAAGCCATTCGTTCGCTTCTCATAGGATTGCGCTTGTATGCCATAGCGGAAGAACCGATCTGGCTCTTTTCAAAAGGCTCTTCTACTTCCTTTAAATGCTGCAAGAGACGGATATCATTGGAAAATTTATGGGCGCTCTGGGCAATGCCTGCCAACACATTGACCACTCGGCTGTCCACCTTTCTGGAATAGGTCTGTCCGGAAACCGGATAGCAGCCGGCATATCCCAGTTTCTCTGCAATCATGGAATCCGCCCTTCTCACCTTATCCATATCGCCGTCAAACAGCTCCAGGAAGCTGGCCTGTGTTCCTGTGGTACCCTTAGAGCCAAGAAGCCTTATAGAACCAAGGATATAGTCCAGATCTTCTAAATCCATGGTCAGATCATGAAGCCAGAGCGTGGCTCTTTTACCAACGGTCGTGGGCTGAGCCGGCTGGA
>Ga0213828_1000657_pt1 | contig 32458 bp, 2 predicted proteins | sample MC6MC0897MG_FD_180664 | JGI IMG/M metagenome (GOLD analysis project Ga0213828, IMG submission 180664) | Enriched soil aggregate microbial communities from Iowa State University, Ames, United States - MC6-MC0897-MG | ecosystem: Environmental > Terrestrial > Soil > Unclassified | place: USA: Iowa... | reverse complement strand
AAGAAAATGAATATGAAGATTATGAAAACGAAAGTTATAAAAATGAATATGAAGAAAATGAATATGAGGATTATGAAAACGAAAGTTACAAAAATGAAAATGAAGAATATGAAAATGAATATGAAGAAAATGAATATGAAGATTATGAAAACGAAAGTTACAAAAATGAAAATGAAGAATATGAAAATGAGTATGAAGAAAATGAATATGAAGATTATGAAAACGAAAGTTACAAAAATGAAAATGAAGAAGATGAAAATGAATATGAAGAAAATGAATATGAGGATTATGAAAACGAAAGTTACAAAAATGAATATGAAGAAAATGAATATGAAGATTATGAAAACGAAAGTTATAAAAATGAATATGAAGAAAATGAATATGAAGATTATGAAAACGAAAGTTACAAAAATGAAAATGAAGAAGATGAAAATGAGTATGAAGAAAATGAATATGAAGATTACTTGGAATATTATAATAAAACTGATTTACAAAATTATAAAAAATTTACAATAAACGAAAATTATTTTTCAAATTGAAATTTTAATACTTTAATGTTAAATAATAATTTTTTTTATAGTAAAAACGCATTAAGTGGTACTTTTTTAGATTTTAATAATTTATATTATTTTTATTTAAATTATTTAGATATAAAAAAAAAATATTATAAAAAAAATAAAATAATTTTACCTAAACATTACTATTTAATATACAACATTTTAAAAAAAAATGATATAATATTTAAATTAAACAATTCAATTGGTCCTAGTAGTAAACAAAAAATTAATAAAAATTATAATATTTTTATAAAATGAGTATTAGATTTGGTTACTCATAGAAATTTTCTTTCAAAAAAAATTGATATATTAGATGATTTTTTTATTGATAACAACCAAAAAATATATAAAATAAAAATGTGAAATTTAATAAAATTTACAAAAAATAATTATTTATTAAATAAAAACAATGAATTAAGCATTTGAAATATTTTAAGACAAAAATTATATAAAAATTATTTATATAAAAATATTAGTAATATGGCTAATCTTGAATATAGTGAACATATTAACTTACCTTTATTAAGTAATTCTGATGAATTTTCAGAATACTATTCAGATATGCAGGAATCTTTAGGTTTTTTTAATTCTATAAATTATAACATGTTAAATTTTAATGAATCATTTAAATTTAACCATTCAACAGGTTATTTGAGCGCAAAAGATATTTTATCAAATGTAGTTAGAAATAATAAAGACGAAGATCCTGAAATATTTGAATTAACATCAAACATTTTTAGATCAGATTTTGAAAATAAATTCGATTCTGAAAATTTTTTTGATACAAAAAGACTTAATTTTGATTTAGAAATACCTACTATGTTTGGTTATTTTTATGAGGATTCAGACGATTTAAATTACCTAGATTCTTTTGTATCAAATACCGACGACACTTATATACATAAAATAACTCCTGAATACATTGATTTAACAGAAACAAGTATTTTTGATGAATATATAGAACAAGCTTTTGATGATAATTTAGAAATTTTTTTTTATAAATTTAATAATAATTTTGAAGAAATAGATTATGATTTTAATTCAACTTCTAATAATAATTTATCAGAAAAATATTCTATTAAAAGTAATTTATTAAACAATCAATTCAATATAAACTTTGACAAATTTTTAAATATTAGAAAATTTAAAAATAACATTTTAATAAAATCAAATAAAAATTTAAAAAAAATATATGAAAATAATTCAAAATATTTAAAAAATTTTTATAACATAGTTAATAAAAATAATTTATTATTAGAAGAATTTATTTGAAAAGATTTAAATATGGAAGATTCTGAATTCTGAATTTTTGATATATTTAATACATTTTTAACATATAGAAGCCCTCAGTTTAATAAGCCTTATCAAAAATTTCAATATAAAAATTCAGTAAGAGTAGAAGATGAGTGAGATTTTGAATATGCTGAAGATTGGGAATTTGCAAAAATAACAATAGAAAATCCTTTAAGTATTCAAAAATTTAACTATAAATTGTTTAAAAACTACAATGATAATTTCAAAATAAATAAATTTTCAAAATTTAAAAAAAATTATTTAAATTATAATAAAGAGATTAGTAAAAAAGATAATAAAAATTATTTAAAAAAAATTTTAAATAAAAGATTTAACTTATTAATTTTATTTCAGTTTTATATAAATAAAAATTTAATAGAATTTAATCATAAAATAAAAATTTTTAATAAAGAAATTTTTTTAAAATATTCAGTTAAATATTTTAATTATAAATACAGTAATAAGTATAAAAACTTTAATAAAATATTTTTAAATAAATTTTATTATTGATTATTTAAATATAATTATGTTAAAAGTTACACAACCTCTTTTATTTTAAATCCGTTAAACTTAAAAATTTTTATTAACGAATTAGGAAATAAAATATTTAAAAAATTTAAAATACTATTAAAAAAATTTACTCATAAAAAAATAAATAAATATTTATATTGTACACTTTTTAAAGATGTGGTTAAAGGTGATGAAAATTTTAAAGTATTTATAAACAAAAATATTGATAAAAAATATGTTGAAAAATATATAAAATTTTTAAATAACAACACAAATGTTAATAAGTCTGAAATTAATTATAAAAATTTTGAGCTGTTGTTTATAGATAATTTAAAATTAAAAAAATATAATTTAATAAAAATTTTTTTAATTTATATAAAAAATAAAATAAAAATTTATAATTATGGTGAAATTTTACGATATTTTTTAATTTGATTAAATTTAAAAAAAAGTAAAAATTTAACTTTATATAATAAAGAAGGCATGGCAAATTTAAATTTTGAAACATTTTTAAAATTTTTTAAAAAAAAATTTTTTTTTTTTTTAGATTTTATAATATTTAATAAGTTAAATCATAATAATTTTTCTAATTTAGAAGGTATTACTTTAGATTCTAATACTATTTTATTTGATGCATTTAGAGATAAGTTAGAAAATAGAAATCCTATAAAAAATAATAACGATTTATTGAATCTAAGGTGGGGTGAGGATTCCCATTTGTGACATTCAGGTTTAGCATTTATAGAACCTAATGTAGACTATTTACAAAATACAGAAAATAAATTAATAATAAATAAATATAAAAAAAAATTAGAAAATATAGATTATATTATGAATAAAAATACATTCTCAGTAAAATCATTAAATTGATTGTTACCAGAAAGATTCAAAATATTAAATAATTTTTTATTTAGAATTGAAAACTTTAATATTAGTAATAATATTAATAACTTAATTATTTGGGATAGGATTTTAAAAAATTATGATGATGGTTTTTCTAAAAAATATGAATTTACAGTTTCAAGTAGTAATTTATTTGATAATTTTTTAGAATTTTCGAATAAAAAAAAAATAAATAAAAAATTTAAACTTTTTTTTGGATCAAAATTTAAAAATTATATAGAACAATCTCAAAATGATATATGAAAATTACATAAAATATATAAAATAAGTAGAAATTATTCTAATTCTAAAATTATAAATTTAAAAAATAATTATTTTAATAACAATTATAAAAAAAAATGAATTAATAAGTTTAAAAATAATATTTATATAAACAGCCTAAACATTTATGGCGATACTGGTATAGATTTAATAAAATATAATAAAAATAAAAAATATAATTATAATACAGGTACTAAGGAAGTTATATCTGATAATGACAATTCTTATAAAAAATATTCAACATTGGGTGAATTTTCATTATATAAAAAAATTTTTGAAAATATGAGCTTAAATAAATCTATGGTGTATTCTCCAAATAAAGAAATTTTATTTTTAGAAAGCACATCAAATATTGATCAAGATTCTGAATCATTTTTTTATTACGATATTATTGATAGTTTTGATGGAAAAAATCAGTTTAGGGGTTTAGAGAACAGCGAAAATTTAAGACCTTTTAATAACAAGTTTTCATTAAATGTGAAATATAATGAACCTTTTTATTCAAAACTAAACAGCATAACAATTTTAAGCTTAGAAGATCAAGAACTTATAAATAACGTTGAAAATTTACGTGAAAAAATTTTAAATTCAAAATATTTTTCTAAATTTTTAAAACGAAAATTTACAAAACGTTTTTTTTTAATAATGAATTGACTTCGTTTAAATATAACCGATGTTAGACTTAGAAAAATAATAATTAATAGACTTTTTATGTTATTAAAAATTCCAAGCGAATCTAATTACGTAATAAACCCGTACGGTTTAGAAGAATTCAATTTTTTAAATATATTAGATTTTAACGATATGTTTAAAATGCCAGAACTTTCAGAATATAATAATAACGTAATTAATTTAATTTTAAGAAAACAACAGGAATTTAAATATCTAATTTATAGAGAATTACTTAAAGAAATTTTATATTACTCAAATTCTGGCATATTGTATGAAAATAATTTAAAAAATATATATAATAATTTAGAAACAAAATATCTGACAGATATATATAGAATAATATCATTTTGAAACTTAATTAAAAAGTTGCCAATAGACTCGTTTAGGGGTGTTAGCCATTTGGTATCGAGTAAATCAAAAATTAAAAAATATAAAAATATTAATAATTTAGAAAATAATATAAATGATACTATACTGTTAAATTTTAGTGATAAAAAAATACTTTTAAATTTGTTTGATAAAAAAAATAAATATTTTAAATTATTATACAATGTTAAATACTTAAATGGCTGAGTTGAAAAAAAAAAAATAATTTATTTTATATATAAACTAAAATCAAACTCAAATTTATCAAATATTAAAATAATTAATCAATATATAAAAACCTTATCCTATTTAACAAGTTATGGGTTGGATATATCAACAATTAACTTATTTATAAACAATATTTTATTAAAAAAATTAAAAACTAAAAACAAATATTTGAATAATAATTTTAATTTTTTTTTAAATAGCATTAGTTTAGGAAAATCATCATATTTTAATAATTTGGAAATAAGGTATAAAAAATACACACATTATAGTAATCTTAATAAATTTAAATTTTTAAATATAATAAATAAAGTTTTTAATAATAGTTTATCAGGATTTTTATATTTAAATAAGGAAAAATCAATATATAACTTTATGTTATCTGATATTGTAAAAATATCATCAGAATTTAAAGATAAATTTAAAATTAAAGATAAGGTTAGTTATAAAAAATTTTTAACAATTACTAAATTGGATTACAATTTTTTAAATGTAAATTGTAATTTCAAAAAATTATTTAATATTAAAAATAAAACTAATTATAAAAAATTAAAATATATTTACATAGATGATACTACTTGATTAAAATTAAAAAAAAAATCAATATTTGATATTAAAAATACTTTAAAATTTTTTAAAAATAATAATAAAAAATTTGAAAACATGTCAATTATTTATAAAATTAATAAAAATATTTATTTTATTAAAAAAAAAAATAATTTTATAAATAAAAAAAATAATTTATCAAAATTATTTTTTTATTTTTCTTATTTAATAAAAAAAAATAAAAATAATTTAAATACATTTTTAAAATTAAAAAATATAAAATTATTATCAAATTTAAAATTAAATAATCATTTTTTATATAATTTTAATTGTGATTTAACAAATTTATATTACGACGACCTAGATTATTTTAGAATAGATGACGAAGTTTTTATACATAATAAAAATTACATTATTATAAAATTTATTTTATTTTTAGGAAAATATTTTAGTAAAAAAGAAGTTATAACGAGCTATGATATTAGAAATAGGTTTTTTTATAAAAATAAATCTATATTAAAAATTTTAAATTATTTTTATATTAATAATTTATCATTATATTTAAAAAATAAATATAACTTATTAGGTAATTATGGTTATAAGTTAAGTATATTTTTATTGTATGTTAAGTATATAAAAGTTGACATCCCATTTAAGAATTATAAGATATTCGATTTTTTAGATACAAAAATTAATACATTGTACTGTTTTAATTTTAAAAAAAATTTATTTATAAATAGTTTATTTAATAGTAAAAACTATTATAAATTGAAATCTTCAAATTTTTTAAATATTAGATTTAAAAATTATAATAAAATATTCAATAAAAATTATTATTATATAAATAATTTAAAAAATATAAAAAAATTATTTTATGGAAATTACATAAACTTATTTAGTTTATCAATAAATAATTCAAATGAAAAATATTGATATAATAATTCAATATATTCTGCAATTAACTTATTGTTTACTAAAAAATTTAATTTAAAATATAATAAAAATAAGTTAAAAATTATTAAAAAAAATTGAATTATTTTTTTTAAACTATACTGTAAAAAAACTAAACAAATAAACTTTAATAGTTATAGTAATATTAATTTCAAATGAAGGTTGATAAATTTGTTGTATTACACGGATTTAAATTTTAGTAAGTTTAATAAATTATTTAAAAAATTAAAAATAATTAATTTAAATGTATTTGATAATTATAATATAAAACCGTATTTATTTAAAACTAAACCAAAAATAATAAACCATTATTTTTATAATACAGATAAATCTTATAATTTAAATTTTTTAAAAAATAATATTAATATAACTTATAAAATTTTAAATAAATTTATTAAAAAAAGTAATTACAATTTTTTATGAAACTATATTAAATTAAATGATTTTTTTTTATTAACAACACATAAAACAAATTCTATAAAGAAAATAAATTTTATTAATAATTTTAAAAATAAAATATATTTTAACATAGAAAATATATTTTTAGGAATAAAAAATAAAAAATTGTTTTTATCTCCAAAATTTTTATTAAATTTTAAAAAAAATATGATAGAAATAATTGATTATAATTCATTGGATGAGAATTATGATTTAAATATTTTTGAGGTTAAAGAGGAGCAATTTTCAGATTATAATTTAGATTTTGAATATATATTAACAGATTTAGATGATATTGATTTTGAAAATGAAGGAACTTCTGACTTTTTTGAAGATTCAAATCAGTGAAGTTTATTATTTAATAAAGCTTCTCAATCAAGCTTTTATAAAGAAAAACAAAAAAATGATGATGAATTTGACACTAATTTATTATTTGAACATGGATTAATTTATAAAAATAATAAAAAAAAATTTAACGATGCTGTGGTAATTAATGATGATTTTGATTTTAACAACTATTTAGATAACCATATTAAAAAAGAAAAAGATTTATTAGATACTAATTCCGAAGAAGAATTATTTAATGAATATACCTATATAGAACAAGATTATAAATTTCCAGGATTTTCATATTTAGACAAAATGGTAGATAATATATACATGTTTGAGGATAATTCGGATAACCAATTTACAAATAATTCTGATTATGAGGATTTTATAACAATTGATGATTTATCTAATATAAATAATAATTTATCAACAAGTTTATTTATAGATTTAAATGTAATTAATTCAAAACACTACGGTTTAAATAATAATTTTTATAAAATTTTTAATAATAATTTTAATAAAAAAAATATAAAAAAAAAAAATTTAATATTTTATAATAATTTATTAAAAAATAAAAAATACTCTTATTATGACGAAAAGTTTGGTTCGTTTGAATTAATTAATACATCATTTTCAGATTACATTGATTTAAAAAATTCAGAATATAATAATAAAATTTTAAGTACACATAAAAATAATGAATTAGGTAATTTAGTACTCACAAAATATTGAAATTATTTAAACAATAATCAAAACTTTATTTTTAATTTAAATTCGCAAGTTATTAGGAATTATTTTTACAAAATTCATAATTTTACGTATAAATACCCTAATAATGATTTTTTAAAAATAAAAAATAAAAATAGTATAACTTACGGTTTAGGTAATAAAGACAAATTTAATAATGTATTATTTACTGATTTAAATATTTTAACAAATTACTTATATAATTTTTATATAAATAATTATAAATATTTTATTAAATTTATTTATATAAATAATTACTATACTATCCCAAATACAATAAACAACTTAAGAACAGTAATAAATTTTAATAAAAATTTAAAAATAATTAGTTTAAAAAATAAAAAAATAAAATATTTAAATAATAATATTAAAAATATAAACTACATATACAATTTAAATTTTAAATTAAAAAAATTTAAAATTTTTAGTAAAAATTTTTATAATAAATATTTTTTTTCAAATTTATTGAAAAATAATAATTCTACTTTTTTTAATAAATTTGAAAATAATTTATTAAATATAAATAAAAAAATTTTAATAAAAAAATATTTAAATTACAAAAGTTTATTAAAAAATTATTTTAATTATACTAAAAAAATATTTAAATATTTAGAATTTTTAATAATAAAAATAAATAATTTATATTATAATAAAAATGCCATTTTGTCCATAAAAATTATTGGTTTTTTAAAAACATTAAAAGTATTAAAAAATTTAAATTTTTTTTATATAAACGATAATATTACATATAATTTTAAAATAAACTATAAAAAATTAAAATATATTTTAAAATTAAATACCCCCCTAAACTATATATTTATGTACCATAACAAAAATATAAAAACCTGTTCACAAAAATATAAAAAAAATAAATACGAATATTTTAAAAATAATTTTTATTTAATATTCATAAATAATTTTTATAGTAAAAATTTAAAAAATTTTAACAATAGGTATCCTATATTAACTTTTATTTTTTGAATAAAATTTAATAAGTTTTTAAAAATAACTAATTTATACAATAAAAATATATGTTTTAGACAAATTAATACATTATTTAATATTTTTTTAATAAAAAATAACATAAGTATTAAAAAAAAATATAAATTTTTTATATTAAAAAAATATTATTATATAAAAATACTAAATAATTATTTATTTTTAAATATTTTAAAAAAAAATTATAAATGTTTTTATATACATACTTATAATTTGAATAACAAAAATTTTAAAAATATTTTAACAAAAATTAATTTATTTTTTTTAAAAATAAACCCAACACTATTAAATAGTACGTATAACTTAATAAAAAATAGTTTAATAAGTAAGGGTGATAAAAGTCTGTTTAACAATTTTAACTACAATGTTTCTGATATTTCAAATTTAGGTGAAGGTAACTTTGAGTATTTTGATGATTTTTTTTATGAAAACGACAATACTTATATATTTAATGATTTTTTAGATGACTATTTAACAAATATAGATTTAGTTCTAAATAATAACATAGTTAAAAAATTAAAAACATTATGATTAAATAATAGGCATTTTAGGGGAGATTTATCTTTATTTTATAAAGATAAATTATCAAACATAAGTGTGGAGAGGGATCACGACAATTTGTTACAAATTATAAATAAAAATTCTGGTATTTTAGAAAAAAATTTAACATTATCAGAATTTATTTATAAAATACCTAAATTAAAAATAAAAAAAAAATTAAAGTACTTATTTTCAGATTTAGATTATACATTTTCAAAACAAAGATTTAGATTGCTTTTTTTAAAGAGAAAACTAAGATTATTTGAATACAATGAAAAGAATAATAGTATTTATTATCAAAATACAGATTTTATCAAAATGCATTTTGATGGAAATGGATTTATAACTGAATTTAATATAGGTGAACCTTTGGACTTGTTATATGGAAATTCTGAATTGAAAAATTATAGAGCTAATTTTATAGGCAATGATAAATCCGTATTATCAAATTTAGCCTATATAAAGTTATTAGATTATAAAAATTATTATGATAATATATTATTTAATAAAAGATTTTTAAAATTATCATCATTTATAGAAAACGATGTATCATTTTTTGATAAAAAATTTGGTCAAATAACAAAAAATATAAATTTCATAAATTCTGATTTTTCTGATTCAATATATAATAATATACAACGAATTGGATCATATATTTATAATAAAAACAATCATAGTTATCAAAAAAAATATAAAATAAATAATTGATTTTATTTTGGTAACTTTGGTTTTGATTCGTTAAATTCAAAAACGTTAACAAATATGAAAGCAAACTATTACAATTTGGGTAATTCAAAATTAAATAATAAGTATAATATATTTAATTTAAAAAATCAAATATCAAAATCAGATGAATCTACAAATATATGATTAAAAAAAAATTCAAGGTTTTACGGGTCAATTTTACCAATTAAATACAATTTATCTTTATTTGAAAATAATAATAACTTAAAAAACAATTATTATAAAACAATACGATTTAATGATTTTATTAAAAATGAAAATATATTTGGAATATCTAATATATTTATAAACAGCGTATTCGGTTTTTCATCATTACCAAAAAATTATATTTTTAATAAAAAAAATTTAAAAATTAACCAAGATATGAATAAAGAAAAAATACCAAATTTATATCAAAACAATTTTAGTTGAAATAAGAACTACGACGATATTAACAATTATAGCAGTTCATCGATATTTGATTACGGTAGCGGGGAATACGGAAAAAAATTAGACGACGATACTATAAATAATTTAAGCAACCCCTATAATAAATTGAAATACGATTATATTTTTAACAACAACATAAATATTTACAATTCTAAATTTTCAGACTATTTAACAAGCGGAAGTTTTGACAGCAATTCAACAAAAATACCAACTGAGTTTTCTGAGTTTTCTAACAAAAAATCAGATTTTAATATAAAAATTTCCGATATTTTAGGTGAATATTCTAAAAATTCAATAGTAAACAGCAAGAATTCAAAATTAAGATTTTTAACTAAACATTTTAAAAATAATAATATTTATAGTTTATTTTATAATAATTTAATTAATTTAAATACAAAAAATAATTTATTTCAAAAAATAAATATACAGAAAATGGCGGGTAGATTTGATGAGATTTTAAATAAAATATGGGATAGGTATTCCTTAAAAATAGATAAATATAACTTATTAAATTATAAGTTTATAGAGTCTATTGAAAGAAAAAAATATTTAATTATGTTTTATAAAAATATTGATATTTTAAAAAATAAAAATGATTTTGATAATTACGTAAATTTAAAAAATAATTATATTAATTTTTATAAAAAAACTATAGAAAAAAGAATTAATAAACAAATAATTAAAAAAACATTATTAAACCATATTAATTTTTTAAAATTAAAAATAATAAAAATAGAAAATTTAATTAATATTAAAACTAAACATTTATCTGAAATATTAAATTCTAAGATTAATAATAAAATCATAGAATATTTTATAAATGAGTTATACCATAAACAAAATATTTTATATAAGCTTAAATATAAGTATAATTGATTAATTCATAAATTAAAAAATTATTTTTATTTTGATAAAAACTTAAAAAATATAGAAAAAATATTTAAAATTTCAAATAATAAAAATAGTCATTTTTTAAAAAAAAATATAATAAATAATTTTAATTATTTAAAAAAAAGTAAAAGATTGAAAATATCTTTTGATTATAGCTATAGTTTTATTAATGGTTTAAAAAATAACAATACGATAGATGAGTTTTTAAAACAAAATAATAAATATTTTTTGAATAAAGTTAATATGTTTTTATTTCTTAAATTTAAGATTAATATTTTAAATAAAAATAAAATTAATATTTTAAATTATATTTTTAAAAATGAATTTAATTTATTGTCGACAGATTGGAGTTTATATCTAAATTCAAAAAATAAAAATATAATAAAATACTCAAAAAAAAATGAAGAATTTAAATCAAAATATAAATTGTTAAACTTAAATAAAATAAATTATAAAAAATATTTAAATTACAATTTAAATTACATAAAAAAGTTGAAAAATAGTAATACGCTTAAACTATTTAAGTTATTTAGTAAATTTAAATTATATGAAATTATTTTAATAAAAAAATTGATAAGTAATGACGTAAATTTATATTTATTTTCAAATATATTTAAAAATAACAATACTAATAATTTTATAAATTTAAAATTAAAAAATAATTTAAAATTATTTAATTATTTTATTTTTTTTAAAAATAATAAAAATTCATTATTTATAACAAATACGAACAAATTTCCAAATATTTCTAATTTTTTAAATAAAAGTTTAAATTTTAATTTAATTTTTGAATCAGCTATTTACAGTTATTGAACTAATAGGACTTATATAGAAAATTATAAAAAAAATAAAATAATTCTAAAAAAATTTTTATTTTTATACTTTTATAACATGAGTATGCTTATTATATATAGTAATTATTTACAAAAATTAAATAATTTTAAAATAAATAATTTAACTACTTATGAGATTAAAAATATAAATACTCAAAATTCTTGATTAAACTACATAACAACGGGATTATATAAAAATCTATTAACTCTTAGGGTTATATTTTGAGATTTAAAAAATAAAAATTATTTAAAAAAAAATGATTTTATTGGAAATTTTGAATTATTTAAAAAAATAAAAATCTATAATAATTTTTTAATATTAAAAAATTATAAAAAAAATAAAATATTTTCCAATATAAAGTTAATTAGTATTTATAAAGAATATGGTTATAATAATAATAATGATATGCTTGATAACGCCTATTACGTGGATATATTTAGTTTTTATAAAAAAATTAGAGATTTTTATTTTAAAAAAATTTTTAATATACCGGTTACACTAGCTTTTGAAAAAATACTTGGAGAATTTGGAAATAATAGCAATTTATTTATAAATTTTAAAAAAAGTGATATAGTATTTTTTTTAAAAAAACCTAACGACGATAAAAATAAACAAATACGAATATCGTATAATGTAACTTTAAATAATTATTTGATAAAAAAAATATTAAAATTGTATAAATTGAAATTAAATAGAATAAGAGATGAAATAACTGTTGAAAAAACTAGATTTCAAGCATTAATTCTGAGGAGATATAAATTAATAAAAATGTTAAATAACATAAAAAATTTATTTTTATTAGAAAATACTTTTAAATTATATAATTATAATAGTTTAAATAGTAATATAGGGAATATAAAAAATAATTTTAAATTAAAACTACTAAAAAAAAAATTTATACAAGTATTTTTAAATATTAATAAAATAAATAAATCAATAAAAAATAGAAGTTTTTTATTAAAATCGGTTATTTTAAAAATTATTTTAGAAAAAATTAAATATTTGGAAATTATACTATATCTTATAAAAGATTCGAATTACTTTCATAACTCAAAAGATAATTCAACTTTAACAAAATTGTTATTTTTAAGATTAATTCATTTAAATTATATAAAAAATTCATTTGAAATATCTAATATTTTAAATAACTTTAAATTAAAAAGAATTTTTAATAATTTAGAATATAGGAGAAGATTGATTAGGAAATATTATTTATCGAAATGAGTATTAAAAAATAAAAAATTTAATGAAAATGATAATATTAAATTACAAATAAAATTGATAGAAAATTTTAAAAAAATAAAAAGTTTTTTAAATATTCATTATTATAAAAATTTTGAAAATATTATTTTAAAAAAAAGATTAGATTTTATAGTAGAATATAAAAATATTTTAAATTTAAAATATAGATTTATAAAAAGATTTAGGAATAATAATGATAAATTATCGGGCATGTCTACTAAATTTTGATATAATTTAGATAAAAAAACCAAAAGTTTAATAAATAATTTAAATAGTAGTGTTAAGAATAAAAATTTATTACTAAAAAAACAATTAATTTTAAATTACCTAAAATTTGATACGTTTAAAAACAATATTGGCATACTTTCATTTAATTTTAATAATTTAAAAAAAAAATTAAAAATAAACAAATCTTTAATAAAATATTCTATAAACAATATACACAAATTATACAGATTTATAAATAATATTAAATTTGAAAAAAATAATAATATTTGAATATCTTCAGAATTTTATAAAAAAAAATTATTAATATTAAAAAATAATTCTAAAAAAAATTTAGGACATTTTTTACAATATCCGCACAACCAAAATATATTAAAATCTATAAGATCAGCTAATTTAACATTTACAGATATTTCAAATTTTTGGATATACAATACGTTGTTAAGGGATAGTAAAATTAATAAAAAACTAATTATTAACAATTTTTCAAACTATACGTTTGAAAAAAATAAATCTAATTTATTCAATTTTGCGTCATTAGTTAGCAATTTAAACACATCAGGTTTAAATATTAGCCGCGGGTTTATTAAAAATTCAGACATTTCAATTTTAGATAAAAATATAAAATTGTTAACTTCCTTTGTAGTTTTTTTTAAAAAAAATATAAAAATACGATATAGTATTAATGATGATTCTATAGTTATTTCAAAAAAAAATAATAATAATTTAAATAAAGATATTACATATAATACTATTTATGGTATAGATAAACGTCTTATATTTATATTAAAAGAACTTTCATTAATAAACTTACCTATTAGAAAAATTAAAGATAGTACATTAAAAAAAGAACTTATAAGATATAATAAGGTAAAATTTAAATATTGATATCTTGTAAATACTGTTTGAATGTCTGGTTCAAGATCTAGGTATTTAAATAAATTTTCACATAAAAATTATAGTATAAGATATTTTTTAAATTTTAAAAATAATAATAAAATATTAAAAAATTATTTAAATTTAAAAAACGATAAATTTAATAACTATAAATATTATTCAGATAATTCAGTATTAGGCCCCGACTCCAATAAACATTTTATTATACACCCACATTATGCAGAAAAATTTAAAAACGGGTTAGATAAACATTTCGAAGTTCAAACAGAATCTAAATTAAGTTACATTGAAAAAAACATAAATTATATTAAATTATTATATTTTTATTCTTTTGAAAAAAAATTAAAAAGTAAATACAAAAAATTAAATATAAAATATTTAGATAATAAAACAATTAAAAATATTGTTAAGTATAGAAAAAGGTTAGAGTTAGTTAGAAAATTAAAATATGAGGTTAATTGACCATTGGACGAGGTTTTGAAAGAATATGGGTATAAAACTAATTATTCTAAGTGAAATTTATTGTGGAATAGGTATAATTATTGAAGGTATAATGTTAAAGAATTAAAAATAAGAATAAGTAGATTTGATAAATTATTTAAATTTTGACTTATGGGTAAATATTGGGGGAAAAGTATAAATAAAATATTTTTATATTGGTTGTTAGAAAAAAAAAAAGAAAAATCAAAATATGAGTTGAATAATTTTTATGAAAATAATTTATTATTAACACCTTTATCTACTATTTTAAAAAAAAAAATAATAACACCAATTTTTTTCGGTATTATTTGAAGAATATCGGAAGATTGTAGATTTTTTAGTAATGTATACTTCGTAAATAAGTTTAAAAAAAATAATGATAATTTACAAATTTTAAATAAAAATGTAGAATATGCTGAAACAAATTTTAAATTTGAAACTTATAGAATTAAAAAATATTATAGAATTTTTTATAATGTAGTGTTACCTAAAAATTTAGAAGATGCAAATACAATGTATAATTATTTTAATTTTTGTTTACAAAAAAATATACACGATTTTAATATTTATTTTAATTGAAATATTTATAATTTAAAATATGAGATAAAAAATATTGAATATATAATAAACGATAAAAACTTTAATAATTACTTTTTAAAAAATATTTTATATATTAAGGACAAAATAATTTTATTAAAATCTGATTATTTAATAATTGACGAGTTTAGTGTATTTTTGTTTAAAACTGTAATATTAAATAACTTATTAAGTTTTATAATTATTTCATCAAAATTAAATTTAAAATTATTATATGTTATTGAATATTTTAAACAAAACATAAACAATATATTTGAAAAACTAAACTATAATTGTATACAATTACTAAACCTAGTTTTATATACACATTTAGATGGTTTGTTAATTTTTAATAACTTTTTTGAATCATATTATAAAATATATATCAATACATTTTATAAGTATACAATAAATATTATTTATAACATTATTTTTAATTTTTATTATAAAATATTTAATTTTTTTTTTAACTTAACAACGAATATTATAAAAATATTACCAAAAGTTGAAAATACAAGTAAACAAGACTTTGAAGATAATTTTTTAAAAAAATATAATAATTTATTAAAAAAAAATAAAAAAATTATCAATTTATTTATTTTAAAATTAAATACTATAAATAATAACATAAAAATTAAAACATTTTCAAATAATAATTTAAAATTTTTTAAATTTTTCTATCTATTATTCTTTAAAAATATTATATTTAAATTAAATATTTTTTATTTTTTAAATTTTAAAAAAATTACTTCTATAACTAAATATAAGTATATTAGTAAAAAAAGTAAAGTAATAAATTTTGATTTTAAAAATTATTTTTGAAAATACACTAAAGTACCAAAAAAGTCATATGATTATGAATCGGAAAATAACTTTTTAAACCACAATTTACGAAAAAAAAATAATTGATTACATAAATACATTGGTAAGTTTTTTTTTATTGAAAAAAAATATTTTTTTAACATTTACGTAAAATACGGATATATTTTTAATTTAATTTATAAAAAAAATAAAACTAATTTTTCAATTAATACTATAAAATTAAAAAATAAAATAAATTTAGATAACAATTCATTAAGATTATCTAATTTATATAAATTATTAAATTTTAATAAAATAACAAAAATAAAATTATTTATATATTTTTATATTCAAAATATAAAAAATTCAATATTTAATAATAGTAGTAAAAATATAAAAATAAATAATTTTATTTATAATTTAATAACTTACAATAACTTTTTTAAAAATTACGAAATTATTTTAAAAAATAATTTTTTTAATTATTTTGAAGAATTCAAATCAAAAAATAATATAATGTTTTATTTACGTATAGCAACAGTAAATTATTTATATAAAAAAATTAATAAAATAAATAGTAATTATACAGAATTTAATTTTTTAAAATATATTTTAAATTGGGGGTTAAAAAATAATAAAAATAATAATTTTTCTATTGATTTGAATTTTTTAAAATTTTTAATTTGAATATTAAAATTGATAAGTAGTGGTAACTATAAACTTTACGAACATTTGGTTCCTGTTGATTTTATAAATAAAGTAGATTGTGTAAATATTAATAATTTAAATAAATCAAAACAAAACAATTTTAATTTTTTAATTAAAAACAAATTATATGGTATATTTAAAAATAAAAAATTTATAAATTATAAGAATTATTTAAATTTATTTATAAAAAACATATTTTTATATAATAAAAACGATAATGTCAACCTAAATAATAAAAAAATAATAAAAAAATATAAAATTAATTTAATAAAAAATAAATATATAATAGATAAAATTATAAATAATTCAAATTTAGAAAATATAATTATTATAAATAAAATTTTATTTTCTTTAATATTTAGAAGTGTAAATTATAATATTTTTAAAAATAAAAAATTTTATGTATTAAATTTATTAAAAACTTTAATAATTAATAATAATTTATATTTTATAAATAAAGATATTATAAAATTAATACTATTTATAAAATCCGAATTAATATTAAAATTTATATATAATATTTATATTAGTAAAAAAATAAAAAATAAGATTTATAAAATTTCATTATTTTTATTTAAAAATAAAAAAGATGTCAATTATTCTTTTTTTTTTAATTTACATAACATTAATTCAAATTTAATAAAAATAATTAAAAATTTAACAATAGTTAATAGACAAATAGTAAAAAAATATAAATTAATTTGTGAATTTGAAAATTTTAATAATATAAAAAAAAAAGTATTTAATTTAAAAAATAATAATAAAATAATAAATAATATATTAAATAAATATTTAATTATACTAAAATTGATAAAATGTAAAAATTTTTATCAAATATCTCAATTTTTAAAATCTATAAAACCTACTAATATTATTAATAACAATTATTTTAAAATTAATAAAATATTAAATTTTTTTAAAACCTTTAACGATTTACCGTATTATAGCAACAATTTATATAAAAATAATTTGTTAAAATTTTTAATAATAAAAGTAATGTATATGGATAATTTTAATTTTAATATTAAAAAATATTTTAAAATAAACAATAAGTATATCGATTTAAAAATTAATTTATTCAATAATTTAAAAAAAAGCAACAAATTAAATAAATTAGAAAGTTATGTTGTAGTTTTTAAAAATAATTTAAAAAAAAATATAATAAAAAAAAATATATTAATTAATTTATTTTTTTATAATAACGTTAACTTCCAAAATTTTAATAATATTTATAAAATTAATATATTATTTTTAAAAAAAAAAATAAAGCAATGGCCGTATTATTCGAAAAAATATATATGAAGAAATAAAATTAATTTTAAAAAAAGAAAAAATAGATGATTATTTGAATTTTTATCTAAAAGATTCAGTAGTTTAGATAAAAAATTTCAATTGTTCTTAAAGTTTTCAAATTATATAAATTTCAACAAAACCACATTAAAATATGATTTTATTCGTTTACATATTTTAAAAACTCAAATTCAAAATATTAATTTAAAAAAAATATATAATAAAAAAATTTTAAAAATTAATAATTTAAAAAATATAAAAATAACAGATATTATATGTTTTTTAAATTTCAATATTAAATACGAATTAAATAATTTAAATTTAATAAAATCATCTATAAAACTATCTATTTATAATTCAAATGAAGATTTAAATTTATTAATTTCTGATTATAAAATAATTTGCTTAAAATTAAAAAAATATAAAAATTTTATAGAATATTTACAAAATAAATTAAACAGATTAATTATTAAAAATTCAACTATACGTTTAATTAGAGTTAAAAAATACTTAAGAATAAAAATTATCAACAGTGATATAGTAAAATTATTAAGATATTTTATGGATTTACAAATTAACTTATTAAAAAATAATATAATTTTAAATTTAAATAAAAATAAATCAAATAAAAAAATAATAGAATATTTAAATACTATAAAATACTTATTAATAATAAAAAATTTAACATTTGAAAATATTGAATATTATAATTATTCAATTAAAAAAAATAACTTTATTATAAACAATGCTAATTTAAAATATTTAATTGATTCAACGTTTTATACTAAAACAGCAAGTGAAATTAAAAATTTAATAAAATATATAAAAAAAAAAACAAATATAATTTTTGAAAAAAAGATTAAATTTTTAGTATTTAATATTATATCAAATATTTTATTTATAAAAAGATTAAAAAATTTTAAAATTGATAAGTCAATGTTAGATTATATAAATATACTTAAATTGTTAATTTTAAATTTTAATAAAAATTATTTTTATTTACAAACTAAAAATTTAAAAACACTTATAAATGATAAAAAAATAACTTTTTTAAATAATAAAAAAATAACACTATATTTTAAAAAATTTATAATTTTTAAAGAAAATTTTGAAAAATTACATAATTTATATAACTTAAAATTAAATATATTTTATGAAAATAATAATAAAAAATATAAAATAGATAATTTTCATAGATTAATTTTTTTTAAAATAATATTTAAAAATATAAAAAATCTTGAATTTTATAAAAATATTATATATAATCAAAAATTAAAAAATAATAATCACTTTTGAAACATTGAAAATAAAAGATTTTTTATAAAAAATCAAAAAAAATTATCTTATTTAAAACGAAAAAATTCTCTATATAATTTAAAAAATATTTTTAAAATAGTTAATAAAATTAGAAATTCTAGAATTTTTTTAAATAATTTTATAGAATTCTTAAAAAAAAATAAAAATTATATAGATTTTGAAATATATAATTATTTATTTAATGTTATAACAGATGACTATTCGGATATTAAAAAATCGAGTATTTTAAATATAAAAAAATTTATAAATTTTTCTGATAAATTTAAATACCATATCTTATCTTCCGATAATAACTATTATTTATATAACAAACATTTTAAAAATGATAGAAGAGGATTTTCAAAATTATTTTTAAATAGTAATATGGATAATATTTTACATAATAATTATTTAAATAAAAAATTTTTTCAAAACATAAAAGAATTTAATACTAAACCGTTTAATTTTAATAAAAATTATTTTATTAAAAATGGAGAATTTTTTATAGATCAGGTTGATTTAGTAAATAATTTATACAAGTTTCATTCCTACAAGACTTTATCTAACTATGCTATGGTAAATAGGTATAATTTACCTGAAATAGTAGACCAAATTAAAAATTATAACAATTTTAATCAAAATTTAAAAAATTCTAATATACTACAATATCTTCAAAATTTTAATAATATAGAGAAATTCAGTATTAATTTTTTAAGAAATTCCATAAATTCTGCATATCAATCTGTTGACCTGTTAGAAATAAAACATATGTGAAATAACATAGATGGAAATATTTCACCAGATATTGTTGATTTAAATCATTTACAAAATAAATATACTGAAATGATGAATAATAATTTAGATTATAAAAATTATTTTAATAATAATTCCAATTGAGAAAAAATTTGAAAATATTTTATAAATACGGATACACAATTTATTGACGATTATGTACCAAATTATAGTAGATTTGTTAATTGAACTAAAAGTAAAATACTAAGTAGTATGGAACTTCTGGATCCTGTAGCACAAAATTTTTTAGTTAACGATAAGTTATCAAGAATTTACCCAGAAATACCAGATTCAAATTCAACATTTGTAAGTAAACCTATAACGATTTATGATAATATTAAAAATTTAAAAAAACAAAATTATAGTTATAATAAAAATTTTAATAATAATTTAAACAATTTGTATGATTTAGAAGGTATTAATATATTTGAAGATAGGGTTTACAGTGGTGATAGTACTTTTACAAATAATGATTATTTTAGAATTTTAGATAATTCAAATAATTGATGAGAGTATTCTGATATTGAATTTTCAGATAAAGATGATTATGAGGACTCTATAGATGAAGAGATAATGGACGATGAGTTATTATTTACTGATTACGATTATGATACAATTTTACAAAATTATTATTTTTCTGACAATAATACTAATAATAGCCTAGACTTAAATATAAATATTTCAGAAAAATATAGTTTAGGTGTTAAACCTAAAAACTCAACATTAAAAATAGAACCCTTTAATCCAAAACCCGGTAAAAAAAATTGACACGAATACTCAAAATTTTACGATATTAGTGAAAATCCAGAAAAAGATTTTGGAGATGCGTTAGATGTACAGTTAAGTTCTTATTTAGATATTAAAAAAAATATGTATAATAAAGATATTAATATTTCTAACAGTAATTTAACTATTGGTAAAAAATATATAGAAACAGATTTGGGTGTAGATTTAGTTCCAGAAGTTGAAATAACATCTTTTTGGGACAGTACTGATACGTGAAATACTGAATTAACAAATGAAGCACTAAGCTTAACTCACAGTTTTAAATTTCACAAACCTGATATTGAATTTTTTAATATGGATAATTTTAATAAAAAAGATAAAAAACCGATTTATTATAAAAATTTAAATTTTTTAGAAGATTTTAATTTAAATTATTTAAATGATAAAAATAAAAATTTTACAGATTTTGAAGAAAATTTACCAATAATAGATATTGAAGAAGATTTGGAATTTAATAAAGACATTATTTTTAATAATATATTAAATGATAGTGAAAATACTGGTATAAAAATAACAAATATTTTTAATGATAAAAATAATAAAAAATTAAATAGTATGGAAGTTAAATATAAATTGTTTAAAATTAATAATAATAATACATACTGTAGTATGCGTGATAAAAAATATAATAATATTAAAAATTTTATTAAAAAAATAAAATATAGTTTATTTTTAAATTACATAAGTTTAATTAAAAATAAAAATTTATATAATTTTTTAAATTTAAATAAAGAAAAAAATATAAATACTATACATGTTAAAAGTAATTTACAATTTGAAAATAATTATTTAATAAATAAGTATAGTGACTTAAAGTTTGATTTTAATTTATTTAAATATAAAAATAATTTTAAAAATAATTATATAGATTTTTCAAAAATAAAAAAAAACTATAATAATTTTTTAAAAAAAATTAAAAATAATACAAATAACTCAAAAACAAATTACTTAGAATTTAAAGATAGGGATTTAGAATTTAGCGAATTTTCTGAAATGGAATGACCAGTTGAAGAATTTTATTACTATACAACAAAAGCTCAAAATTTAAATTATTGGTATTCTGGGTCAACTAAGTCTGATTATGATTTAATAATTCCAAATATAATTGAAAAAAACGTATTAAATTTTAAAAATGAAGATACTTTGGATACATTGGATATTTCAGAAAATATTAGTATAAATGAAGAAAACAATTTGTATGGTTACAACTCAAATTTAAACGATAGCTTAAGTTTAAAAAATGTAAACAAAACAATATTTCCTGATATTTTTTTAAAATATTCACAAAATTCTGGAAATTTTACCCTAAAAAGTCAATTTTACCAATCTGACGATATTTTAAACCAAAAATACAGCAATTCGTTAAATTCGTTAGAAAGTTTAGATTCAAACTATAACCAAAATAACTATATTTCAGATTTAAATATGTTTTCATTTAATACTGATGTAAATCCTGTAGATTTATATAACTATGGTGGATATATAAATGATTCTGTAGATAATTATGGGTTTACATCCTTTAATGACGAATTGTTAGATAACATTTCTTATGCAGATAATGAAAATTTAAATAATAATTTAAGTTATAATAATTTTGAATATAATCACGATTCTATAGTAAAAAATTATGATATTGCATATTCTTTTAAGTCTAATAACCAGTATAGGAAAATATTAGATCAAGAAAATAAAATATATAATAGAAATATATCTAATAATTTAAAAATTATAAGGTTATTATTTGGTAAATATTTTAATTATGAATCAAAAAATGGTTTTACTATATCAGATGAAATTTTAAATAGTATTGCTGAAAATAAAGTGGTTTGGTTAACTAGTATTTTTAAAAAACCTGAATGAAATTTTAGAAAGTCAATAAGTAATTATCAAAAACTAAGATTAATTGATTCAAGTTATTTTAAAAACTCTAAAAATTTTATATTACCAAGTTATTCTAAATTTTTAAATTTAAATTCAAATATAAGTTCATTAGATTTAAATAATATATTATCAAATTCAGATTCAGATTTAAATAGCAACTATTCGGATTATAATTATATAAAAAATGTAACTGTTTTGGGATTACCTATAAATGTAAAATCTGACATTTCAATATCAAATACTGACATGGATGCATTTTTAAGACCAACTTCCGGTAGTCAAATATCAAAAAATAATAATGAAAGGTTACCTTTTAAAAAAAGTATTTTATCCAATTTACATACCGGTTTTTCAATAGGTCAAGTTAAGTCTTTAATTTTTGAACATATAAATAGTATGTCTGGAGATACGGTTCAAAATAATAACTCAATGTTATCCAATAGTGTCAATAATAACTATAATGGTTTTAAAAACTCAAATATAATAAATTCTATTAATTCTGATAATTTATTAGATAGTGGCCGTACAAAAATTAAAGATTACGATAATTTTTCAAATAATACGGGTATTACGGATAATATGGATACAAGCTTAAGTGAGTATATAGATATAGATAACTATAAAAGATCGTTTAGTTTTTTTTGAGAAAAAAAAAATACAAAGTATAGCTTAAATAATCGTGAAACTGAGAGGTTGTTGAATTGAAGAAATACTATAAAAACAAATTGGCCAATTATTTTTAAAGCTTATGGTAATATAACAAGAACATCTAATTTATTGATAAAACCAAAAGTTTGATGATTATCGGAATCCGACCTAAATTCATGATTTGAAATTTCTCAAAAAATAATTAATAAAAAAAAATATAAAGAAAATATTTCTAAATACAGTTCTAAATTTTTGAATTCAATATGAAAAAAATTAAATCCATACGATTCTGTAAAATCTAATATACAAGGCATGCATAATTTAGATACAATAAATAATGATCTTATTTCTAAATATTCGCAAAAAAAATTAATAAAATCATATAATTTTAAAGTTTGAAAAAGATTAATAAATAATAAACCTTTGAGAAGAATTCTTTCTAAATTTGAAAATAATAAAATATTAGAAAATAGGTTATATACTTTAAATAGTCACTTAGACTTAAAATTTAAAAAATATGATATTGACGTATTGTTAAATTCACCAATATTAGAAAAATATTACCTAAATTTTAAAAAATTTAGATATTTTAAAAATATTAAAAATAAAAATTTAATTTTTGATAGTAATTTAAAAAAAAAAAATTGAATAAATTATTTAAAATATAAAACTAAATATAAAAATTTTTTTTTAAAAATAAATAATTTTAATTTAGGGTTTGGAAGTGAATTGCCAATACTTTCAGAAATATCAAGCAACTCGTCAAATATTATTAATTTATCTGGGAAATTATTATTTGCAGACAATATAGATCATATATATAGTCCAAGATTTTCTAAGTGATACGATTACACACTTTCTGGTAAAATACAGCCAATTTATTGGGAAAATAATAGATATTCAAATATTTTTAAATTTAAAAATTTAAAAATAAAAGAATTAAATTATACAAATTCATCAAATAAAATAAATGACTATTTATCTGAAAATTTTGATTATGATTTTATACAAAATAAAATTAATAGTATTAAAGAGTTCAGATTTTTTAGAGAATCTTCGCCAATATTTTATAATTTTAAATTTATTAATATCGATAAATACATAAGTTTTTGCAAATTAAAAAAAATTAACATAGTTACTAATTTTTCATATTCACCTAATGGGTATTTATTTATAACTTCAATAGATCAGGACTTGTTAGAATTTACAAATAAATTTAAAAATTTAAATAAATTTTTAAATTGCATAGTCAAAATTGAAACCACGTTGTTTTTTTTACAAAGTTTTAATTTATTATTTGAGTTTTTGTTATTAATATTAGAAAATAAAAAATTAATTAATTTTTATTTTGATTTTTTTTTAGTAGAACTTTATTCATACTTTTACTATTTTAATAATTTAAAAATAAATGAAAACGAAAATTACGAATATATTTATAGGTTAACAAATTCTATAATATACGTATTTATAAATAATATAGTAAAAAATAATTTTATTTATAAAAATAATTCAGAAAATATATTAAAATATTTATTAGAAATTTCATTTAATGTAAATAATGTAAATAATTCGTCAATTATTATTGAAAATCCGATTATTTTTATAGAATTGTTTTTAAATTATTCTATTGAAATATTTATTAAAAATTATTATATTAAAAATTTTAAAATAGTTGATATGTTTGTATATTTTAAAAAATTAAAATACATATTTAATTTAGATAATTTTTGATTTTTAATTAAAAATGTAACTATACAAATACCAAAAAACGTATATAACATATTTTCAAATAATAATAATATTTTATATATGTTAAATGTTGATATTAAAAATAATGTAAACATTTTTATTAATAATAAAAAAAAAATAAATAAAATTCAAAAAAATTTAATCCCTTTAAATAATAAAGTCGATAAAGTATACAATTACGACGTTAAGAATATAGGTAATTTTGATATTTTATTTAATTATCTTGATAATTTTAATAATAAAGATATTTTTTTTGATTTAAATCCAAAATTAGAAAAATTAGAAAGTATAGAATACGGGTTATCTATAAATAAAAATTCAATAAAAAAAAAAGATTTTATAAATCTATTAAACTCATCTGATATGTTAACAACAAATTTTAATTCTGATATTGTAAATAAAAAATTTAGTAAATTTGTTTTAAAAGTTAAGAAAAAAAAAATAAATAAAAACAAACTAATAAACATTAGTTTATTTAATTCGATTAATGTAGATTGAAATTCAAACCCTAAATTTTGAAATTTTGAATATACAGATTCAAATACATTGTTGGAGTCTCGAATTTATTTTAATAAATTTAAACACGTTAACATTAGTAAAAATCATTTTTCTAAATATAACATAATATTAAATTCTTTAAAAATTAACAACAATTTATTTGAAACAGAAAAATACGTATTAAATAATAGTTTATATTTTATAGAACAAAACAATTTATGATTAACTAAATTCTATTATACAAAACAAATACCAATTCAAATTAAATCCCAAAATTTTAACCATATAAATAAATTATCAATATTTAATAAAAATTTTAACAAAATTAAATTATTAAATTATCATAATTATAGTTCAGAAATTTGATTTGAAAATTATGTAGAAAATTTAGATAAAAATTACTTGTATAAAAATAATTCAATTATTTTAAAATTAGGTCAACTTAATTCAATATTTGATTATTTATTTTATTGAAAAATTATAAATTCAAAAAAAATAATACAAAACACAAATTATCATAATTATTTATTAAAATTTTGAAATTTAGATAAAAAATACTTAATAAATAAATTATCATTATCAGAACCTAAATTAATTTATTCAGAAAATAAAGTATTTGAATTAATGGTAAATAATTTGTATATATTTTCAAATATTTTAGATTCCGATGTAAATTTTAACAAAATTAAAATTCAAAAAAATACTAAATACGATATAAAAAAAAATACTGAGATTTCGTACTATCTTTCAAATTTAAATTTAAGATATTTGAGTATTTATTATTGGGATAGGTTAAATAAAATAAAAAGCTTTGGTAAGTCACAAGCACAAGTTAACAATACTTGGGTTAAAAGATCTAGAAAAATATCGACAATAATTTCAAGTTTAAAAGATTCTTATATATTTGGTGATGGTATTTCTACTGGATCAAAAATAGATTTAATAGATTTAAATAATAAATTGGCGCCAAAATTTGAAACGTTCCTCGATTCTTATCAAACATCGTTAAAATTTAACAATATAACGATATATGATGGTAAATTTTTAAATAATTATCAGGTAGAAAAAAAAAAAATAATATCTACCAGCTTTGATATTTTTGTTGAAAAGTATAAAATTTACAATAAATCAAATATTAATTTTTCTAATATTGATAACATGTTTAATTATATAAAAAAATTATATTATTTAAATCCAGAAAATGTACTATACAATGCTTGAGATTTTACAATTTTAATATTTAAATACGTAAATATAGGTTATAGTAGTAAAAATATTAATATACAAAAATTATTAAAAAATTCTGGGCATATTAAAAACAATCTAGATATTTTTATAAACAAAAGTTTAGTTTTTAAAACTAAAAAAGTAATACCATTGATTTTTAATCAAATTAAAAAACATAACATATCCTATAACAATAAATCAATTTTAAAAAATTCAAATATTGATTTTAATTATAAGGACTGATCGTCAAATTTTGGTTTATTAGAAAATAAATTTTCTAATTTAGTTAAAAGTAATTGTATAAATACAAATAATATTAAAAACATTAATAAGCTAAAATATAGCAATGTAGACATAATTAATTTAGAAAGTACTCTACAAAGATTAGAACAGATGGCATTAACACATTTAGGAAATAATTATATGCGCGAAATAATTTACTCACACTACGGTTCTTGAATACCTAAATACGGTATTTTTTTTATAAAAAGTAGTAGTTTATTAAATCCAAATGGCTTAAATTCGTGAGAAAATAAAAATTATGAAATATTAGATAAATACGTAAAATCAAACGATTGGATTAAATATTTTGAATATAAAAACTCAATAAAAAATCAAGGTGAAATAGATTTTATAAAAAATTATATTTTTTTAAAAAATAAATATATACATTCAGATATTTATAAAAACTTTTCTAATTATTCCTATTGGTTAGATAAAAAACTAGTTTATAGGCCATTTGATTCATATATTGAAATATTTAATAAAGATAATAGTCAAACTATAGAAAATGTAATTTTTTCAAAATTATGGGGTTGAATTATCAGGGATGATTGGGCATTGAGGTATAATTATTTTAAGTATTGAAATTATTTACAAAAAGAAAAAGAATTATTAGACATTAAAAAATTTGGTAAAATATCTCAAAAAACTCATGAAAATAATTTTAATAATCCTGAGATATTTTTTATAGAAATAATAAATGAATGTGTTTATAACTATCTTTTTATAGAAAATTTAGAAATATTATCAAAATTAGATATAAAAGAAAACGAAAAAATAACAAAATTAGTACGAAAATCAGCAATTAACTGTTTTAAACATAACAGCAATCTTTTATATTCTAATCAAGAAGTATTACAAAAACTAGAATTGTTGTATAATAATGATAAAATTTCAGAAAAAAATATTTTTAATCAATCTGATATTTTAGAAAATAATTATAAACATGATACTATTGTAAACGAGTTTAGAATTAAAAACTGAAAATCAAAATTTAAAAAATAAAATAAAATGCTTAAATAGCTCAATTGGTAGAGCAGAAGACTGAAAATCTTTTGGTTAGTGGTTCAAGTCCACTTTTAGGCGTAGTAAGTACTAAATTTTACTTACTAATAAAATATTTTTATATAATATATCAAAATATTTATAATTTATTATAGCCGTGGTATATTTTTAAAATTTAATTTAAATGTTTTCTGGTATTTTATTATTTCCATTATTTTACTTTATATATTTATTAGTATTTAGCGAGTTAAAACCAAAAAGTTTATTATTTTCGGGAGTCTTTGGTTATTTTATTACATTTTTAAGTATAGGTTATTTACTATATACAACATGTTTTATAGGTTTTTCTGGAAAATATATTTACTCTTACCAATTTTTTAATTGATCAACAATATCTAATGTTGATATAGGATTAAATATATGACTTGATTATGTTTCAGTTATTATGTCTTTTACAGTTATTTTAATAGCTTTTATGGTTAATGTTTTTTCTATATACTATATGGCTAATGATCCATTTATAGTTAGATTTTTTTCATACTTAAGTTTGTTTACGTTTTGTATGTTATTATTAGTTGTTTCAAACGATTTAATTCAGTTTTTTATTGGTTGAGAATTGGTAGGTATGTGTTCATACCTACTAATCAATTTTTGATATACCAGAAAACAGGCAAATATAGCGGCAGCAAAAGCTGTTTTAGTTAATAGGGTAGGTGATTTTTTTTTTTTATATGGCATATCTCATTTTTTTAAAATTAGAAACATTGAATATTTATGATCTATCATGAATTTTTATTACCAATTCTTATGATTTTATTAATTTTAATAAAATGTGTTTATTTATATTCATAGCAGTTATGTCAAAATCAGCACAAATAGGATTGCATATGTGATTACCCGATGCTATGGAAGGCCCAACACCAGTTTCTGCACTTATACATGCAGCAACTATGGTAACTGCTGGAATTTATTTACTTTTAAGGTTGTCAACATTATTTTTAATATCAGATGATATACTTAAATTAGTTACAATTATTGGTAGTACAACAGCTTTATTTGGAGCTACTACTGGTTCAGCACAAACTGATATTAAAAAAATAATAGCTTTTTCAACTTGTAGTCAATTGGGTTATATGGTTACAGCATGTGGTCTTGGACAATTTAATTTAGCTTTTTTTCATTTAGTAACACATGCATTTTTTAAATCTTTGTTATTTCTTTCTGCTGGTGTAATAATACATACATTGGGTGGTGAACAAGATATTAGAAAAATGGGTAATTTAAAAAATATATTACCAATAACATACGCAGCAATAATGGTAGCATCGTTAACATTGTCAGGAATACCATACCTTTCTGGGTATTACTCAAAAGAATTAATAATAAGTGCCGCAATTACTAGCAATACTTATGTAGGTTTTTTATCTGGATTGGTATTAATAATTTCAGCTATTTTTACTTCGGGTTACAGTGCAAAATTAATATATTATGTTTTTATTTTTAAAAGTAAGGATGATTTATTTTTTATTAAAAAACTTCATCAAGAAAATTCAGAATATTTTAAATATTTTCAAATAATACCTTTATATATTTTAACTATAATGAGTATATTTGTTGGATATTTATTTAAAGACATGATTGCAGGTGTTGGTTCTAATATAACTTTAAACATTTTTGATGAATATAATACAATGGGATCAGGAAGTTTATGGTTTGAATATCTTCCATTTTATATAAAAATAATATTAAATATTTCAGGTATAAGTGGGTTTATATTTTATTATATCATACATAACAATTATTTTAATGTTAATTTTTATATTAAAAAATTAAATATAATACAAGAGATAAATAGTTTTTTTTTTAATAGGTGATATTTAGATATGATAGTATCTTATTTTTCTAATTTTTTATCACTTTTTTTTTGAGAAAATGCAAATATAGGAATTATGCAAATTAAAATTATTGATTTTTTAACTGTTACAGTATCGACAAATTTTACAAATTCAATGTCATTTGCAAGTACAAGCCTATTCGTACATTCGGCTTATAATTATGTAAAACTTACAGTTTTATCTATGTGTATAAGTATATTTATAACTATACTAGCTACAGATATTGTAAATATTAATTTTTAAAAAATCTTGAGATTTTTTTTTTAAAAAGTAAATTAAACTTTTTGAACTCAACCTAACTAAGAGTGCCTCAAATGTATGTTTATACATAAATAAAAATAATTTATAAAAAATTATAATTATAAAAAAATTTTTAGAAAATCCAATTGCCAGATTTTCGTTTAATATAAATTAAATTAAAAAAAAATGTTAGAAAATAAAATAAAAAATAAAATTTATTTATCAAAAAAAATAAAAATTTTTAATTCTTCTAAAAAAAATATGTCAAATTTAAATTCTAAATTAATTGTAATTTTTAAAAATATTATATATAAAATTTCTACAACAACTGAAGTTTTAGAGGATAAAATAGAAAACGAATTTATGAAACATAGAAATTACGAATTTAAAAATTATAGATATGTAAAAAAAAATAAATTTTTAAAAAGTAATTTACAAAATATATATAAATTTTATAAAAAAATAAACGATGCAGATGCAAAATTTATTTTTTATGAAACTTTTAAAAAAATGTTTATAAAAAATACACAATTTAGTATTTTGAACACAGTTTTTATTTTAAAAGACTCATTTTATATGTATAGTAAATTAGGTAAAAATTTAAGAAAATACCTAATTTTTAAAACATTATTAGATTCTTTTAAACCTTCCAATGAACTTTATGACGTTAGTAGGCTTTGGTATTATTTATTAAAAGAAACTCTGAAGTTTGCACGAATTAGGGGCGGTAAATTACCAGTTGAGGATAGTATGGCAAGGTATACAATATCTTCACCATACAAAATATTAATACATAACCCAGCACAAGATATAGGATCTAAATCGTGGTTAGGTATAAAATCGTGAAATAACAATAAGTATAGTTTTTATATATCTGATATATTTGATGTATCGTATAAATCATTTAAAAAATTGTTATTAAAATCATATAGAAGAAATTTAAGAGCAGTTAATACATTTTCTTCAAAAAATACAAAAAATAAAAATTCTTATAAAAAATCATTATCTTCTATTACAAATTCTTGAGGTAATGTTGGTATGTATCATTCTGCAAGATTTAAACGAGATATGCTATACGTTAAAACAGAATATGTAAATTCTAGAAATAAATTAAAAGGTTATGTTTATAATATTGAAAATTTTAAAAATTTAAATAAAAATTCAAAAAAAATTATTTTTAATAAGTTAAAATTAAAATCATTAATAAATTGTAAATCAAAATTAGTAAAAATTAATTATTCTAAAAAACAACAAAAAAACATACGATTATTTACCAATAGCAGTAATATGGCTTATTTTAATTGAATAAAAACTGGATTTGCTACTATAAATAAATCAATTTTTTTAAATTTAAAACTCTCTAGGATAGGAATATCGTCGAATAGGTTTGATATTTTTTATAAATCTAAGCACTTTGGACATCCTTTTCATTTGGTTAATCCGAGTATATTACCAGTAACTCTAAGTTTTGTTTTTTTTGCAGTTATACAAGATATTTTAAGTTCATTTTTGTTAGAAATGTGGTATTATAATATTTTTTCAGTTTTAGGGCATACCCTGATACTAGGTTTATTTTTTTCTGTAATAATATCTTGAATATTTGAAGTTTATTCAGAAGAACAATCTGGGGCTCACACCTTAGAGGTTCAAAAAGGGTTTCAATACGCAATACTTTTATTTATTTTATCGGAACTAATGCTTTTT
>Ga0213828_1000656_pt1 | contig 32513 bp, 30 predicted proteins | sample MC6MC0897MG_FD_180664 | JGI IMG/M metagenome (GOLD analysis project Ga0213828, IMG submission 180664) | Enriched soil aggregate microbial communities from Iowa State University, Ames, United States - MC6-MC0897-MG | ecosystem: Environmental > Terrestrial > Soil > Unclassified | place: USA: Iowa... | reverse complement strand
TCGGCAGCCCCGGCTGCGGCAAGACCCTGCTGGCCTCGCGCCTGCCCAGCCTGCTGCCGGACACCGAAGAGGACGAAGCACTGCAGCTGGCCGCGATTGCCTCGGTGAGTGGCGAAGGGCTGGACCCACGGCGCTGGCGGCAGCGTCCCTTCAGGGCACCGCACCACAGTGCGAGTGCGGCGGCATTGGTGGGTGGTGGCAATCCACCCTGCCCCGGCGAGATCTCGCTGGCGCACCACGGGGTGCTGTTCCTGGACGAGCTTCCGGAATGGAACCGAAGTGCCTTGGAGACGCTGCGTGAGCCCTTGGAGTCCGGACACATCCGCATCGCGCGTGCGGCGCGCAGCGTGCAGTACCCGGCGCGCTTCCAGCTGGTTGCCGCGATGAACCCCTGCCCGTGCGGGTGGGCAGGCGACCGCAGCAACCGTTGCCTGTGTACGGATGAGCGCATCACCCGCTACCGGGCGCGGGTGTCAGGGCCGCTGCTGGACCGTATCGACCTGCATATCAGCGTGGCACGTATGGATGCGGTGGAGTTACGGGAAAGCACACCACTGGGGGAGCCGAGCGCGGTGGTGCGGGCACGCGTGGAGGCGGCGCATGCACGACAGCGCGCGCGGGATGGGTTGAACGCGCATCTGCCACCGGCGGCGCTGAGGGCGTGTACGCGATTGAGCGAGGGCGATCAGGATCTGCTGGAGCAGGCGATTGAACGCTTGCAGCTCTCAGCGAGGGCGATGCACCGGATTCTGCGGGTGGCGAGGACGATTGCGGACCTGGATGGGTGTGAGGCGATTGCGAGTTCGCATCTGGCGGAGGCGATCGGGTATCGGCAGCTGGACCGGGGCAAGGCGAGCGCGTGAGGTGGACCGCGCGCGCCTCACCCGTTTGGGGCAGGGGCCGGAACAGAACTTCGTCCTTGAAGATGTTGCCCACGCCGGAAAACACCGCCTGGTCCAGCCGCGCATCCCAGGCGTCGCTCATCACCTCAGCTGGCCCCAGCTGCGTACCGCCTTGACCCGGCGGCCTGCCAGCGGCGTCAGATCAACGGACGTCGTGCCGCTGGCATGCCGGACGGTCTTTCCCTTGAAGTGCGCTGCCGCTTCGCGCAACAGCACGATGGACGGACCTTCAGGCATCCGCGTTCTCCGCCAGCAGGGCCTGCAGCCGCAGCGCATTGGGCACCGCGTGGCCGTGGGCCGTGTTATCCAGAATGACCCAGGCGGGGCCCTGCTGCGCCGCCTGCCTGGCCTTCGCCGCCAGACCGCGCAGCTCGTCCTCGGCATAGCTGCTGTAGTACATGCGCGGGTGGCCATGCCAGCGCCAGTAGCTCCAGTGGCGCGCGCCGCCGGGCGTGGCGGCCTGTGGGCAGCGCGCGGGATCTGCCGCAACGCGGGCGATGTCATGCTTCACCATCATGGCGTCAGCCCTGCCGGTAAACCAGCTGTCATGCCGCGGTTCGCAGGCCACCGGAACTGCGGTGCGCCGACGCAGCGCCCGGAAGAATGCAGACGCCGTGCGTCCGTCATAGGCCAGCCGTGGTGGCAGTTGCAGCAGCAGTGCGCCCAGGCGGTCACCCAACTGCTCGACTCCCTCCATGAACGGCGCAAGCAGAGGCCCCGCGCCCTTCAGCCCGTATTCGTGGCTGATGGCCTGGGGCATCTTTACCGAAAACCGGAATCCCTCGGGGACACTCTGCGCCCAGCGCGCGTAGGTCTCCGGCTTGTGTGGCCGGTAGAACGAAGAATTGATCTCCACAAGTCCAAAGCGCGTCGCATAGCGCTGCAGCGCGCTGGCACCTTCGCCGAACCCGGCGGCATCCCGGGACGGCAGCGACCAGCCCGCGCAACCGACGCGGAAGGTAGGAGCACGTTGGGAGGGCGCCTGCGGTTTCATGTCGTCACATTCGCGCGCCCGGCGTGGCAAGGTGGTGAACGCACGCGCCGCATACGTGAATGCGACTACGAGCGGCCGCCAGCAGACCCCACCTCGGGGAAGTGCCATCGCTGACACAGGGCCGCACGCGGCGCAGCATTCAAAGCGAATCGAACCACGCCGCGTAAGGCGTGTTCTTGACCAGGTATCGGTTGTAATCCTGGCCGCCGTCCGTCCACCAGCCCGGCCCTCGCTCGCCCAGTCCGTGCTTGGCAGCATCCACCGCACGCCGCGCCGTGCGTAGCGCCTCCGCGTCGCCGCCCCTCATCGCGCCCTGCACCGCCCGGCGCGCCTCCATCAGCCGAGCCACCCAGGTGGCTCGTTCCTCCGCAGACAGGTGGGGATTGGTGGCGCGCCACAGGCGCCCGCGCACGACGATGTAGCGACGGTCGGGCGTCAGTGGCGGCGACGTACTCACGGCGTCAGCACGATCTTCCTGCAGTCGTCATCCTTCGCGTCGAACATCGCATAGCCCTGTGCGGCTTCGGCCAGCGTCATCCGGTGCGAAATGATGTTGCCCGGGTCCAGTTTGCCCTCCCGGATGGCCGTCAGCAGTTCCGGCATCAGCCCCTGCACATGGGTCTGGCCCATCTTGAAGGTCAGTCCTTTGTCGAACGCATCACCCAGCAGGAACCCGTGGATGAAGCCTGCATAGACACCCGGAATGCTGACCACCCCGCCGCGCCGTGCCGCCGCGATGCACTGGCGGATCGCCACACCGCTGCTGCCCTCCAGCTTCACTGCAGTCAATGCGCTTTCCAGCGCGCTGCCTTCGGCCTCGAAACCGACCGCCTCGATGCACGCATCGACGCCGCGCCCGCTGGTCTGGCTGACGATGTAATCGGCCGGGTCATCCACCTTGCTGAAGTCGATGGGTGTGACCCCGTAGGTCCGCTCGGCAAACGCCAGCCGGTAGGGCAGATGATCCACCATGAAGATGGTCTCTGCGCCCAGCAGGCGGCAGCAGGCCGCACTCATCAGGCCCACAGGGCCCGCACCGAAGATCGCCACGGTCGAGCCCGGCTTGACCCCGGCATTCAGGGCGGCCTGGTAGCCGGTCGGCAGGATGTCGGAGAGGAACAGCACCTGCTCGTCTGCCACGCCCTCGGGGATGCGCAGCGGGCCGACGTTGGCCTTGGGCACGCGCACGAACTCGGCCTGGCCACCGGCGACGCCTCCATAGAGGTGGCTGTAACCGAACAGCGCGGCCGGGGGCATCAGGCCCTTCGCATTCAGTGCTGCGCCCTTGCCCGGGTTGGTGGTTTCGCAGGCGGCATACTCGGCCAACTGGCAGTGGAAGCATTCGCCGCAGGCAATCACAAACGGGATGACCACACGGTCACCCGGGCGCACCTGGGTGACACCCCTGCCGACCTCCTCCACAACGCCCATGAATTCGTGGCCGAGCACATCGCCGGTATGCAGGTCGGGAATCTTGCCACGATAGAGATGCAGGTCCGAACCACAGATGGCCGTGGCAGTGACGCGCAGTATGAGGTCGTCGTCGGCAGCCAGCACCGGGTCGGGCACGGTCTCGACGCGCACGTCCTTGCGGCCGTGGTAGGTCAATGCCTGCATCGTCGCTCTCCTTCAGGTGGGAGCGTGCAGCGTGGCACGCGCGTGCGGCGCGGCAGGTGACCCCCGGGTATGCACCGCGTGGAGTGCATTGCATGCGCCTGTTAACAAGCGGCCTCAGCGCGCCCGCGAATCGATGCTGATCTCCCCGGAGGTTTCCAGCATGGCCAGGGCGATGTCATGGTGGCCATCGCAGCCGGCCTTGCGCATTGCTACGTCCAGATCTTCCGGGGCCACGTTGCAGCGGCGCAGCTGGTCCCAGAAGACCTTGCCGTTGCGCACCAGCACCACCGGCGCGCCCTCCACCCAGCGATGCAGGCGGCGGCTGCGCGCGGTGACGAAGCCCACCAGCCAGTTCAGGGCCAGCAGCGTGGTGGCAAGGATGAGGCCGCCCAGCAACGAGGTGTCCTCGCCGATCAGCGAGTTCTGCACGGCCGTGCCCAGCAGCACGATCACCAGCATGTCGAACGGCGCGGACTGGCCGATGGAGCGCTTGCCGCTGAGGCGCGACAGCAGCAGCACCACGATGTACACGGCCGTGGCCCGCAGTACGAACTCGAACCAGGGCATGCCAAGGTCGAACAGGTCGGTCACGATGTCTCTCCTTGCAGGGCCTGTGGGCAGGGATACAAAACCTCCCGTCCACGGCACGTGACCTGTGACGATGCGGCCGGCTAGAGGGGATGCACGGCCCATTCGCCGTCTGAAAGCCCTTTGCGCAGGATGCGGTAGGCATCGCGGTCGAATACCGCATCGTCGCGACGCAGCCGACGTGCGGCCGCCAGCGTCTTTGCGCTGCCATGGTAGAACCAGCCTTCCACCACGTGGAACTGGCGCATGGCCGCGCCCGATTCCTCGATGGCGACGGGGCCGGCGTACGGCCATTCAACGATCTCCAGCAGGGCCAGCGCATCCGCCAGGCGCTGCTGGTGCTCGGCCAGGGTCTCCTTTCCGCAGCACGCGCCCGCGCACTGGCGAAGCATCGAACGGAAACAGGGCCGCCCCGGCGGCAGGCGCTCCAGCCCCAGCAGCGAATAGCACAGGCGGTTGTCATCGGCCAGGCGGCGCAAGGCCTCGCGCGCGGCCCGTTCGCTGGAATAGACCCCGTACAGCATCGGGGCCGACGTGAGGTCCACCTCCGCCGAGTGCATCACGCTCACCTCGCCCCTGTACAGCCGCAGGCTGAACTGCCGTGGCAGGCGCCGCAGCAAGCGGTTGTACAGTGGCTTCTGGGTCTTCACCATCGACGCTTCCAACAGCTGCGCGCCCAGGTCACCGGCCATGGGCAGATGGCTGATGCGCTCGGACTGCCGCAGCATGGCGGCCTCTTCTGCGGTATGCAGATGGTCCATCACCCGCGTGCGCAGGTTGATGCTCTTGCCGATGTACAACGGCAGGCCACCTTCGCGGCCGTGGAATGTATAGACACCCGGATGCGCCGGCAGGGCCTGTGCCTGCTCGCGCAGATGTTCGGGAAAGACATAGCCGGCGGCGCGGGCGGAACGGCGCGCGGCCTGTGCGCTGGAGGGCATGAAGATCGGCGTGTTTCGAAAGGTGCAACGACCCATGATAGGCAGCACTCACGCCGCCGCCAAAGGGCGAATCATCACTGCACTGAATGCTTCACGTTGATACGCCACGCAGCCGGTTTGTGCAAAGTGCCGGTAGTCGACGATCAAGGGCGGCTGCACGGCAGGAGGAGCAGACCGCTTTGCAGATTCAAGTGGCCAGGGCCAGCCCCGGTTGCGCCTCGGCCATGGACCCTGCAAGCGTCGCCAAGTGGTCGGCAAAACCTCCGCTGGCGCGGCCTGCCAAGCGAGCGCTGGTGATCACCATTGGCGCGCCCGCCCAGCGTATGGAAGCACCTTGCGCGTGCAGACGCCGTACCAGGTCCACGTCCTCGGAACAACGTTGCGCTGCAAAGCCACCTGCGGCCAGGTAGGCGCGTGTCGAAACACCCATATTGGCGCCGTGCACGCGACCGTGGCCGTCGCCCCAGCGTTCACCCCGCTGGAAGCAGCCGCGAAGCCACGCCCGGTGCGGAGCCAGCTCGCCAAGGTCGACTACGCCGCAGAAGACATCACTACCCGCATCGCACTGCGCAACCAACCATTCGGCAGGCACCTGACTGTCTGCATCGGTGCACGCCAGCCAGCGTGCGCCTCTGCCGATCAGTTCATTCGCCGCCGCGGCGCGGGCCGCGCCCACGCATCGCGCCTGCAGCTCGACGGTGGCCACGCCATGCCTGTGGCAGATCGCGGCGCTGGAATCGTCGCAGGCGTCCAGTGCCACCACGATGCACACCGCCTCGCCGCACAGGCCCGGGTGGGCCGCCGCAAAGGCCAGCGAACGCAGGCACGCGTCCAGGTGCTCGGCCTCGTTGTGCGCCGGCACCAGCACGCCGATCATCTCAGGCCCTCGTTGCTGGCCAGCGAGAGCGGCATGCGCGTCCAGCCCTGCAGAATGAAGTCGCTGTCGCGGTAGCAGAAGGCCTCCTGCAGCCCGTGGCCCAGGCGCTCGTGCACCAGGGCACTGCGGCTGGCACGGCCGGGGAAGGACGGCAGCCAGTGGCAGGCCACCAGCAGGCCGTCGTCCTTCAGTGCAGCGTGCACGCCATCGCGCAGCTCGACCAGCGCATCCGGTGCCAGGTAGTAACCCATCTCGCTGCAGACGATCAGATCAAAGCGGCCCGCCGGCCACTGCTGCGGGTGCTGCGCGCAATGCACCTGCACATGCGGCAGATGGGCCAGCGTGCGCCGTGCCTGGAACGTGGCGCGCGGGCTGATGTCCGTCGCCAGCAGGCGTTCGCAGCGGCTGGCCAGCGCCTCGGTCAGCACCCCGTTGGAGCAACCCAGTTCCCAGCCGCGCTGGAAACCGGCGCGTGTCAGGCTCGCCATCAACAGCGCGCGCTTGCGTTCTTCATACCAACGGCTGCGGTAGCCGAAAGGATCGTCTGTGGCATGCACTTCATCGAAGTACGGCTGGGCGCTCATGCGAAATAGACCTCATGGGTTCGATAGAAACGGGTGAGCACGTGGGCAGGCAGGATGGGCTCGGCCTGCAGCCGGGCGACATCGCCGGTCTGCGTGCGGAACTGCGCGATGGCCTTGCGCTTGCGCCCAGCCACGCCGGAAATATCGAGAAGGCGTGGCGCTTCCCACGCCATGTGCGCACAGTGCGGGTCGAGCCAGTGCCAGCCCCACACCGGGTATTCCAGGCGCCTGCAGCCCACTGCGCGCGCCGCCCGCCATGCCGCACGCCCGGCGGCTTCATGGTCTGGATGGCCATCGAAGCGCCACGGCGCCAGCACCAGATCATCTTCGCGCAGGGCCTGCCAGAGCCAGTCTTCCAGGCCGGCTTCGTGCGCGGTCACCCCGCCATCGGCGATGCCCAGGTGGACAATGGCGCTGGCCTCGATGGCCAGTTCACCCAGCGCATCGCGCAGCTCCTCGCGGCGCGCCTGGCGCAGCCGCTGTGGCGTCCACCACTGTTCACCGGGATAGCAGGCTTCGCCATCGGTCACCGCTACCACGATCACCTCCAGGCCAAGCCCGGCGGCGGCGCACATCAGGCCGCCGCAGGCCAGCACCTCGTCGTCGGGATGCGGCGCCACCACCACGATGCGCCGCACACCCGCACACAGCTCGGCCAGTTCAGAGGCGGGCTGCTGCCACAGCCAGTCGCAGTGCTCCCACGCACCTTCGTCCGAGCCGTGGCCGTGGATGGTGGCTACAGCGCCCATGGCATCACCTGGGTGGCGCACTGCTCGCCGAGCCAGGCCCAATCCTTGTCGCCATGGCTCTGCCGCATGAATACTGTCAGGTCGGCCCAGCGCCGGGCGTGGGCCTCTTCCATGCACATGGGCGCAGGCCCCATGGCACGGCCGGCCAGATCCAGTACCTGCGTTGCGGCGCGCTCGACCACACTGCGCGCGCGCACCACCTGCACCCGGTGGGTCAGCTGCGGGGCCAGATCGATGGAGCGGGCCAGTTCGCGCAGCAGGGCCGCCGCTGGCGCCAGCGCCAGGTCGGCCTTGCCCAGCAACCGGGCGCGCAGGCCTTCACTGCAGTCATGCTGCATGCGTTCGGCGATGGCCGTGGCCGCACCAAACCACACGGCCGCAATGCCCGCACCGCCGTGCCAGAAGCCCGGACGATCCAGATAGGCGTTCAGTGGCCCGATCGCCTCGGCGTGTGCACCATCGAAGCGCACCGTGGTGGAAGGCACCCGGCCCATGCCGGTGGCCGGCCAGGGATCCTCGTCCAGCCCGTGCCACTGCGATGTGTCCACGCGATACAACTGCACGCCTTCGCTGCTGCGCACGGTTACCAGCGCGGCATCCACCAGGTCGCTGCCCGAACACCACGGCTTGTCGCCACGCAGCTGCCCAGCGGCATCGGCGCGCAGCGTGCAGGACGGGCCTTCGGCGGCCCACACGGCCATCAGCTGGTCATCGGGTACGGAGGCGCCCAGCTCCTGCAGGATCGCCGTCGCGTCGTAGTGGGCTTCCAGCACCTTGGCCAGGCAGAGGTCTTCGTGGCCCATGGCGGCCAGCATCCGCCAGCGCTCCAGCGTGTGCCCATGGCCGGGCAAAGGGAGATCCTGCAGCTGCAGCAGTCGCTGCCGGGCCAGGTTGGAAAGCGGGGGAGGCAGCACCGGAGCAAGCATGTCGAGTCAACGGCAGAGGTATGGACTGCGAACGTATGCCGGTTGCAGTCACACCGCTGTCTTCCCTGTGTCGCGGGCGGATGAATGCCTGCGGTCCGCCTGTACTGTTCAGCCGATACGCTTGTGCAGCGTCTACTGCAGGTCCGCCAGCGGCATCTGGAACGTAAACAGGGTTCCGGCGCTTTCCGTCGACTCCACAGAGAGTGTTCCGCCGTGGGACCTGGCAATTTCCGAGGCGATGTAGATACCCAGGCCAAGCCCAGGCCTGGGAAGCTCGCCCTGCTCACGCGAGAACGGGCTGAAAATGGCCCCCAGCCTGTCAGGTGGAATGCACCCTGCGTTGTGTACGCCCAGGGTCAAGCGGTTGGATGCTGTGTGAACCTTCAGCGAGACGGCGGCCGAGCGCTCGCCATGCTGGGCGGCGTTCGTCAGCAGATTGGCCAGCAGCTGCGAGAGCCTGCCGGGATCGCAGACTACGCTGCCGTCGATCTGCATGTGAACGCTGATGTCGTTGCGTCCGGTCGCGATGGCTACCTCTTCTGCAACCCGCTCCAGGTCATCCTGCAGGGTATGGGTTTCCCGCAGCGAGATCGGGATGCCGCCCCCCAGGCGGCCTCTGGCGAAATCAAGCACATCGTTGATGAGCCCATCCATTCGGGACACGCCCGATACGATGTGCGCAAGCATCTGCTGCTGACGCGCCGACGTTGCCTCCATGTCCAGTGCATCGGCGGCCATGCTGATGGCCTGCAAGGGGCTCCTCAGATCGTGGCCCAGCACCGCAATGAACTGATCGCGCAGGTCCGCAACCCGCTGTGCATCCAAGAGCGCGCTCTCCGCTTCCCGCAGGCGGTCTTCCGTGTCCAGGTAGCTCCCAACGAGGTCGGCCAGCAGCTCCATGGATCGCCGCACGTGGGCTTCATCGAAGTTGCCCGGCAACGAGTCTATGGCGCAGAGCGTGCCGAAGAAGCGGCCATCCGGCCGATGGATGGGAACCGATGCGTAGCTCTCAAGGCCGTAGATGCGGGGCGTGTGATGCTTGGAATACACCGGGTGCGCGCTGGCGTGTGCAAAGACCACCGAAGTGGGCGCCTGCCTGATTTCGTCACAGATGGTGGTTTCAAGAACCAGTTGCCCGCCTGGAACCAGCCCGAAGCCCAGCGTGTCCAGCGTGGCGCACGCCGTCCAGGTGGTCTCTGTCACGCGGGCAATCGCGGTGAACCGCGATCCGGTGATATGTGCCACGGTTTCAAGAATCCGCGGTACGGCCTCGATGCGGCTGATCTCAGCGATGTCGTTCAGCAGATCAGGATCAGTCAGGGTGTGCATGGAGGGGCAGCCGGGCGCGGTGGCGCATCATCCCATGAAACCGGTAGGGCCCGTTTCCGGCCAGATACACGCCTGCAGGCTGACCCCTCAGATCCGCAGTGCCTCCAGCACCAGGCTGAACGCCGGGGAAGGCTGCCGCCTGCTGGGGTAGTACAGGTGGTAACCCGGAAACAGCGGGCACCAGTCTTCCAGCACCCGCACCAGTCGACCACGTTCGATGTGCGGCTGCAGTTCGTCCTCCGGCAGGTGCACCAGGCCCAGCCCATCCAGCGCTGCATCTACCATGTGCGGAGAGGTGCTGAACACCAGCGGGCCGTCCACGCGCACATTGAGCTCGCGGCCTTTTTTCTCGTACTCCCACACGTACAAGCCGCCGCTGGTCGGCAGGCGGATGTTGATGCAGCGGTGCCCCGTCAGATCGCCGGGCACCTTCGGCTTGCCGTGCGCGGCAAAGTACGCCGGCGTCGCAACGGTGGCCATGCGCAGGCGCGGGCCGATGGGCATGGCCACCATGTCCTTGTCGATGGATTCACCCAGGCGCACACCGGCATCGAAACGGTCGGCAACGATGTCGCGGAGTGCGTAACTCACGTCGAACTCGATGCGGACGTCCGGATAGCGGTGCAGCAGCGGCATCAACCTGGGCAGCAGCACGGTACGCAGCACATGGTCGCCACTGGTGATCCGGACCTGCCCGGCCGGTGTATCGCGCAGTGCGGACAGCGCGTCCAGCTCCGTTTCAATGTCGTCGAAGTGATTGCCGATGGACTGCAGCAATCGCTCGCCGGCCGTGGTCGGCGAAACGCTGCGGGTGGTGCGGGTGAGCAGGCGGATGCCCAGACTCTCCTCCAGCGCTTTGATGGCCTGGCTCAGTGCCGACTGGGTGACCCCCAGCACGCCCGCCGCGCGGGTGAAGCTGCCCACGCGCGCCACGGTTACGAATGCCAGCAGGTCGTTGAAGTTGCGTCGTGCCATGGGCGCAGTGTGGCACAGGAATTGATTAGCCTGACTAATTGACCCATTTGCAATTCATTATCTAATCAAATGCCCTTGCGTGGGCCAGACTGGTTTCCCTCCCCCACCGCGGGGGCTCCCGCAGCCGGAGCCGGCCGCCGTTATCGTCCTTCGGGGCATGGAAACCTTCATGAGTTCATTCAATCTCCCCCCGGCCGGGGCGGGCATGGCGGCGCCTGCCCGGTCGGCAACCGCCAAGGAATGGGGCGCCGTTCTGGCCCTGTCGCTCGGCGCCTTCGCGCTGGTCGCGTCCGAATTCATGCCGGTCAGCCTGCTGACGCCCATCGCCGCCGACCTGCGGGTCACCGAGGGCCAGGCCGGCCAGGCCATCGCCGTGTCCGGTGCGTTCGCGCTGGTCACCAGCCTGCTGGTATCCCCGCTGGCCGGGCAGCTGGATCGCAAATGGCTGCTGCTGGGCCTCACCACCGCGATGATCCTCTCCGGCACGCTGGCGGCAGTTGCCCCCAGCTTCCCGGTATTCATGCTCGGCCGGGCGTTGATCGGTGTGGCCATCGGCGGCTTCTGGGCGATGTCGGCCGCCACCGCCATGCGCCTGGTGCCCTCGCACCAGGTGCCGCGTGCACTGGCCATTGTCAACGGCGGCAACGCGTTGGCCACCGTCATTGCTGCGCCGATGGGCAGCTACTTCGGCGCCATCATCGGCTGGCGCGGCGCATTCTTCTCGCTGGTGCCGGTGGCCGTGGTGGCCCTGCTGTGGAAGATCGCCGCGCTGCCGCCGATGAAGGCGACGGCCGGGCGCGCGTCGTGGAATGTGTTCGCCCTGCTGAAGCGCCCGCCGGTGGCATGGGGCATGGTGGGCGTGAGCCTGTTCTTCATGGGCCAGTTCTCGCTGTTCACCTACCTGCGGCCGTTCGTGGAAGCCACGCTGCACGTATCGCCCTCGACGTTGTCGCTGTTGCTGCTGTTGATGGGCGCTGCCGGCCTGGCAGGTACGCTGCTGATTGAGCCCTTCGTGCACAAGGCCATGTTCCGCACGCTGGTGGTGCTGCCCGCGCTGATGGCCGTGGTGGCGGTGTGCCTGATCCTCATCGGCAACACGCTGCCGGTGGTGGCCGTGCTGTTCGCGCTCTGGGGCCTGCTTGGCACGTCGGCGCCGGTGGCGTGGTGGTCCTGGCTGGCCCGCAGCCTGCCCGATGACGGTGAGGCTGGCGGCGGGTTGATGGTGGCCGTGGTGCAGATGGCCATCGCCACCGGCGCCACCGTGGGCGGCCTGCTGCTGGACCACCAGGGCTACCGCGCCACGTTCTGGTTCACCGCCGTCCTGCTGCTGGGTTCGGTTGTCACCTCTTACCTCGCGGCGCGCTCGGCGCATCGCCATCGCGTTCCTGCTCGCGCTTGAAGGAGACGTCCATGCAGTACAACCCTCTGGGCCGCTCCGGCCTGAAGATCAGCCGCCTCGGGCTGGGCACCATGAACTTCGGTGAGCTGGCCGACGAGCCGACCAGCTTCGCCATCATGGATGCCGCCGTGGATGCTGGCATCAACTTCTTCGACAGTGCCGACGTCTACGGCGGGCCGCAATCCCCGGACATGGCGCAGGGCTTTGGCCTGTCCGAAGAGATCATCGGGCGCTGGCTGAAGCGCAGCGGCAAGCGCGATGGCCTGGTGCTGGCCACCAAGGTGTACCAGCCGATGGGCCTGGGCCCGAATGACCGGCGGCTGTCGGCGTACCACATCCGCCGCGCCTGCGAGGCCAGCCTGCGCCGGCTGCAGACCGACCACATCGACCTGTACCAGATGCACCATGTGGACCGCGCCACGCCGTGGGAAGAAATCTGGCAGGCCATGGAACAGCTGATCCGCGAAGGCAAGATCACCTACGTGGGCAGCAGCAACTTTGCCGGTTGGGACATCGCCACCGCGCAGGGCGTGGCCACTGCGCGGCACAGCTTTGGCCTGGTAGCCGAGCAGAGCCTGTACAACCTCACCCAGCGCACGGTGGAGCTGGAAGTGATTCCGGCGTTGCGCTACCACGGCGTGGGCCTGATTCCCTGGAGCCCGATCGGCATGGGCCTGCTCGGCGGCGTGCTGAAAAAGGTCGCCACTGGCCGCCGCGCGACCGCACAGCTTCTGCAGCGTATCGAGCATTTGCGTCCGCAGCTTGAAGCGTACGAGGCGTTCTGCGATGAGCTGGGCGAAGCACCGGCCGATGTAGCGCTGGCGTGGCTGCTGCACAACCCGGTGGTGACCACCGCGTTGAGCGGCCCGCGCACCGTCGATCAGCTTCTGCAGAACCTGAAAGCCCCTGCCCTGTCGCTCTCAGCCGAGTCACTGGCTCGACTGGATGCCATCTGGCCGGGCCCCGGTGGCGAGGCGCCCAGCGCCTACGCCTGGTAATCCCCATCATCCTGGAGTGACCCCAATGTCCATGCTTCTCAGTGCGTTGATGTCCATGGCTGCACACGTACCCGGCGGCGAGCCTACCCGCGATGCACTCAGCATCACCCGTGCCGGCACCGTTCCCTCCTCCGCCGGGCCTGCGGACTACTTCACCGGCACCGTGCGCATCGATGGCGGCTTCCAGCGCCCTGCACCGGCCAGGGTAGGCGGTGCGGTGGTCACCTTTGAGCCTGGCGCACGCACGGCGTGGCACACCCACCCGCTGGGCCAGACCCTCATCGTCACCGCCGGCGTGGGCTGGGTGCAGCAGTGGGGCCAGCCACGCCAGCAGATCCGCCCCGGCGACAGCGTCTGGATCGCCCCGGGCGTGAAGCACTGGCACGGCGCGATCGCCGACGTGGCGATGACCCATATCGCCATTGCCGAAGCGGTCGATGGCAGCCCGGTCACGTGGCTGGAAAAGGTGAGCGACGCGCAGTACGCGGACACGGGCGAATGAAGACGCTGCTGCTTTCACTGGCCCTGGCGGCTACTCCCTTCACTGCACTTGGACAGGACATGAGCCACGGCGCAGACAACTTCTATCGCAGCACCCAGCTCATCGCCGACAAGGTGCACTTCAACAACCAATACCGCATGCAGATCGTCGGCACGCTCTACATGCCGCGAAACGCCATACCCGGCCAGGCCTGGCCCGCGATCATCGTGGGCCACCCCATGGGGGCGGTGAAGGAACAGAGCGCGGAACTGTACGCACAGAAGCTGGCCGAGCAGGGCTTTGTGACCCTGGCCATCGACCAGTCGTTCTGGGGCGAAAGTGCCGGTGAGCCACGCAATGTGGTTGCGCCGGACCTCTACGCCGAAGCCTTCAGTGCCGCCGTGGATTACCTGGGCATGCAGCCGCAGGTGGATCGCGAACGGATCGGTGTGCTGGGCATCTGTGGCAGCGGCAGCTTCGCGATCAGCGCAGCCAAGATCGACCCGCGCATGAAAGCCATCGCCACGGTCAGCATGTACGACATGGGCGCTGCCAACCGCAATGCGCTCAACCATTCGCAAAGCCTGGAACAGCGCAAGGCGGTGATAGCCGCCGCCGCGCGCCAGCGATGGGTTGAAGCCGAGGGCGGCAGCACGCAGTACACCTCTGGCACCGTGCATGCACTTGAGGCGGACACGCACCCGATCCAGCGCGAGTTCTACGACTTCTACCGCACCCCGCGCGGCGAGTTCACGCCGGCTGGATCGTCGCCGGAGCTCACCACGCACCCGACGCTGACCAGCAACGTGAAGTTCATGAATTTCTACCCGTTCAACGATATTGAAACCATTTCGCCGCGTCCGATGCTGTTCGTTGCCGGCGACCAGGCGCACTCGAAGGAGTTCAGCGAAGAGGCTTACCGGCTGGCGGGACAGCCCAAGCAGCTGCTGTGGGTGAAGGGCGCGGGCCATGTGGATCTGTATGACCGGACCGACCTGATTCCGTTTGCAGAGCTCGGTGCGTTTTTCCGCAGGAGCCTGGTGGGCGATCCGGCCAGTCATTCCCACCGCTAGAGCTTTAGCCCTAAATCGCTCATATCACTGTCGGCCCCCACCCTCGCCCACCGCAGGGTTGGGCAGACATCCAAGGTGAGGGAGTGGTTTTGAACAATCTTCAGTCTGTTACATCCAGCGCGCGCAGAACACGCGCACTGGCGCTTGCCATGGCCATGGCGCTGGGCACTGCGATGCCCGCAATGGCCGCAGCGCCAGGTGCAGCGCAAGCTACCTCTGCCGACAGCCGCGCACAGCGGCTGGTCGAGCGCATGACCCTGGACGAGAAAATCCAGATGGTCCACAGCTACTTCGGCATGGACAGCGAAAAGCTCAAGCAGCCCAAGGGCGCGCTGGGCTCGGCCGGTTACATCGCGCCCATCGAACGGCTGGGCATCCCGGCCCAGCAGATTGTCGATGCCGGCATGGGCGTGACCAATCCGGGGGGCATCCGCAAGGGCGACTTCGCCACCGCCATGCCATCCGGCCCGGCCAACGCCGCCACCTGGAATCCCGAGCTGGCCTTCGCCAACGGCGCCACCATGGGCCGCGAAGCCTGGCAGCAGGGGTTCAACGTGCTGCAGGGAGGCGGCGCCAACCTGCACCGCGATCCGCGCAACGGCCGCAACTTCGAATATGCCGGCGAAGACCCGCTGCTGGCCGGCATCATGGCCGGCAATGTCATCAAGGGCGTGCAGAGCGAAAAGGTTGTCTCCACGCTCAAGCACTTCGCGCTGAATGACATGGAAACCCGCCGCAACTTCCACGACGCGCTGCTGGGCGAGCAGGCGCTGCACGAATCGGACCTGCTTGCTTTCAGGATTGCGATCCAGACCGGCCAACCCGGCTCGGTCATGTGTTCCTACCAGAAGACCAACGGCACCTACGGCTGCGAGCACGACTACCTGCTGCGCGAGGTGCTGAAGCAGGAATGGGCCTACCCCGGCTACGTGATGACCGACTGGGGCGGCGGCCACAGTTCAGCCAAGGCGGCCAACGCCGGCCTGGACCAGCAGTCGGCCGGCGAAGTGTTCGACCCCGAGGTCTACTTCGACAAGCCGCTGCGCGCCGACCTGCAGGCCGGGCGCGTGCCGATGGCGCGGCTGGACGACATGGTCACCCGCATCCTGCGCAGCTTCATTGCGGTGGGCGCCCTGGACCACCCGCCGCAGCGCCAGCCCATCGATGGGCCGACCGGTGTGGCCAGCGCCCAGCGCATCATCGAAGAAGGCGCGGTGCTGCTGAAGAACGAGCGCTCGCTGCTGCCGCTGCTGAAGCCCCAACGCGTCGTCGTCATCGGCGGCCATGCCGACAAGGGGGTGCTGTCCGGCGGCGGTTCGTCGCGCATTGATTTCACGATGTTCGGTGGCAATGCCGTGCCGGGGCTGACGCCCACCTCGTGGCCCGGCCCGGTGGTCTACCTGGCCTCGGCACCGCTGGCCGGCCTGAAGCAGGCACTGCCGCAGGCACAGATCGAGTACGTCGACGGCAGCGACCCGGCCAAAGCCGCCGCGCTCGCCGCGCAGGCCGACGTGGCCATCGTCTTTGCCACCCAGTGGGCCGCCGAATCGGTGGACCTGCCGGACATGGACCTGCCCGATGGCCAGGATGCACTGATCTCCGCCGTGGCCAAGGCCAACGCCAGAACCGTGGTGGTGCTCGAGACCAACTCGGCCGTGCGCATGCCGTGGCTGAAGGACGTCGGCGCGGTACTGCAGGCCTGGTACCCGGGCGTGGGCGGCGGCGTGGGCATCGCGCGCCTGCTGACCGGCGAAGTCTCACCGTCCGGGCGCCTGCCCATCACCTGGCCCACCGGCCTGGACCAGTTGCCGCGGCCCCACGTGCCGGGCCTGGGCTTCAACCCCGCTGTGCCATCGGACGATGTCTTCGACTACCGCATCGAAGGTGCCAACGTCGGCTACAAGTGGTTTGCCGCCAAGGGCCTCACCCCGCTGTTCCCGTTCGGCTACGGCCTCAGCTACACCACCTTCGCCTACGACGCGCTGAAGGTTGCGGCCAATGGCAACCAGGTCAGCGCCACCTTCCGCGTGCGCAACATCGGCCAGCGCGAGGGCGCTGCGGTGCCGCAGCTGTACGTGCGCCTGCCCGGCGGCCACGGCACGCCGGCGCGTCTGGTGGGCTGGTCGAAGGTGAAGCTGGCGCCGGGCCAGGCCACCACCGTTACGGTGAAGGCCGAGCCACTTACTTTGGCGGGCTACGACGTGGCGAACCGGCAGTGGGTGGTGCCTGCTGGACAGTACACCGTTGAGCTGGCTGATTCGGCCACGGCGGTGGTGCAGCAGGCCACGGTCACGCTGAAACCATCCCTCGTGAAGTGATGCGCTGAAACAGAGGGGCGCAGACGCGCCCCTCTCTGCAACCTCAGGCCAGCACGAACCGCGCCGGCGTACCGCCCGTGCACGACGGTGCAATCCACACATCAAACGCTCCCGGTTCGGCACGGCGCACGCCGTCCACCCCGGTGAACGCCAGCATGGCCTCCTCCAGCAGGAAGGCCACTTCCACCGTTTCGCCCGGCGCGATCGCAATCTTGTCGAAGCCCTTCAGCTCACGCACCGGCCGCACCCGGCTGGCCACGCGATCGTGGGTGTAGAGCTGTGCCACTTCTTCAATCATCCGAGCGCCTTCGTTGCGGATGCACGCGCTCACCCGGATGGAACCACCGCGTTCCAGCACATCCGCGCTCACCATCGTGGGCCCATAGACTGGCACGCCATAGGTCAGGCCATGGCCAAACGGGTACAGCGCTTCGTGGCTGATCTCGCGCCAGCGCGTCTTGAACTCCTTCATGTCCGGCAGTTCCGGGCGGCCCGTGCGCGGGTGGTTGTAGTAGTACGGCTGCTGTCCGGAGGCCTGCGGGAAGGACACCGGCAATCGGCCTGACGGGCTGTAATCGCCGAACAGCACATCGGCCAGCGCGTGCCCGGTCTGCGAGCCCAGGAACCAGGTGATCAGCAGCGCATCGGCATCTCGCACGCCACCGTGCAGGGCCAGCGCGCGGCCATTGCGCACCAGCGCCACCACTGGCGTGCCCGCGTCGGCCACCGCATCGGCCAGCGCCTGCTGCGCCGCCGGCAGGGTGATCTCGATGCGCGACTGCGCCTCACCCGAATAGCGCTGCGGTTCGCCCAGCGCGAGGATCACTACGTCCGCCGCCTGCGCCGCTGCGACCGCTTCTGCGATGCCACCCTCGATGGCATCCTCCAGCCCGCAGCCATCCACGAACTGCAGCTGCTGCGGATCCTCAACCGCCGCGCGCAGACCATCTTCCAGCGAGACGTAACGGCTGGCATCGCCGAACAGCGTCCAGCAGCCCTCGATGTTGTCCCGGTCACGGCCAAACGGCCCGATCACCGCAATGCGCTGGCCCACCTTTTTCAGCGGCAGCACATTACCCTCGTTCCTCAGCAGCACCACCGAGCGGCGCGCCGCATCACGCGCCAATGCATCGTGCTCGGCCAACTGCGTGGCTGAGACATCCGGCATCCGCAGCGAGCGGTACGGGTCATCCAGCAGGCCGATCCGCTCCTTCAGTTCCAGCATGCGCCGAACCGCCTGGTCCAGCCGCCACATCGGCACCGCACCTTCGCGCACCAGCTCGGGCAGGTACTGCAGGTACAGGCCGCTCTGCAGGCTCAGGTCCAGCCCGGCCATGAAGGCCTTCAGCACCGCATCCTTCATGTCCTCGGCGTAGCCGTGCGCCACCAGTTCCATTTCCGAGGTGTAATCGGAAATGGTGATGCCGTTGAACCGCCACTCGCCGCGCAGCACGTCCACCAGCAGCGGCCTGTTGGCGCTGGCTGGTACGCCGTTGATGTCGTTGAAGGAACTCATCACGCTGGCCACGCCCGCGTCCACAGCGGCCTGGAATGGCGGCAGGTGCACGTCATGCAGGGTCTGCGGCGCCATCTCCACGGTGTTGTAATCCAGCCCGGCCAGGCTGGCGCCGTAGGCCACGTAGTGCTTGGCGGTGGCCAGCAGCGTGTGTTCCGCAGTCAGGTCGTCGCCCTGGAAACCCTGCACGCGCGCGGTACCAAAGCGGCAAGCCAGCAGCGTGTCTTCGCCGGTGCCCTCGGCACCACGGCTCCAGCGCTGGTCGCGGGTCACATCGATGGCCGGCGCGTAGGTCCAGTGGATGGCTGCCGCCGTGGCTTCGACGGCGGTGGCACGCGCCGTGCGCCGGGCAAGGTCAGGTTCGAAACTGGCGGTCTCGCCCAGCGGAATCGGAAACACCGTACCCATGCCGTGGATGACATCGGCGGCGAGGATGACCGGAATGCCCAGGCGGCTTTCTTCCACCGCCACCCGCTGCAGCTCCACTGCGCCGTCCCTGCCCTTGCCGTTGAACAGCGAGCCGACCTTGCCCTGGCGGATAAGCTGCAGCACCTGCTCGGCGTTCTGCGTGTTGGCCACCGGGTTGATGTCCGGTGCGAACGGCCGAACCATGTCGGCGGTAACGTTGAGCTGGCCGACCTTCTCCTCCAGCGTCATCTGCGCCATCAGCGCATCAATCCGATTGCTCATTGCATCCTCGTGTCATCGATTTCCACGAGGCATCAAAATGGGTATAGCGCTAAATCACCACCCTGCTCAGCACCGCGGCGGACCCGACGACGTCCGCACCAGCAGCGTATGCGCCAGCACCTGCTCGCCCTCGGGCATCTCCGCCTTGCCCACCAGGGTGGCGATGATCGCCGCCACCGCGGCATCGGCCATCGCGCCCATCGGCTGCGCGGCCACCGTCAGCGGCGGCCATGCACGGCGCGAGGCGGCGGTATCGTCGAACGCGGCCACCGACAGATCCTCCGGCACGCGCAGCCCCGCACGCTGCGCCACCCACAGCACGCCCAGCGCCATGTCGTCATTGCTGGCGAGGATGGCAGTCGGCCGCGAAGGCTCGGCCAGCAGCGCCTCGGCTGCCTCGCAACCGGACTGGAAGCAGAAGCGTCCCGTGCGGATGTGCGCAGGCGCAATCGCCAGCCCATGCCGCGCCATCGCCTGCTGGAAGCCCAGCAGCCGCTCGTGGCTGTCGCCGTGGTCCATGGGGCCGGTGATGAAGGCGATCTGCGTGTGCCCGGCCTGCACCAGGTGCGTGGTGAGCTGGTCGGCGGCCAACCGGTTGTCGATGCGCACGGTCTGCATGCCCTGCAGCGGCGCCGCGCCGGCAACGGCGGCCGCCGGAATGCCCAGCCGCTGGAAGTACGCCGAGCCTGCCAGCAGTTCCGCGTATGGCGGCACCAGCAGCAGCCCCTCGGCGCCCGCCTCGATGGCCTGCATCACCAGTTGCTCTGCGTGCGCCACTGTGGCCAGGCCACCCTCGCGCACCACCAACTGCGCACCCACCGCGTTCGCACTGGCCAGCGCCGCCAGCAGCACCTCGGTCAGGAACGGCGAGCGGATATCCGGGTAAAGCAGGCCCAGCCGCGTGCCCGCTGCACCGGCCAGGCGCCGCGCGGCCACGTTGGGCACGTAGCCGGTGACGCGGATCGCTTCGGTCACCCGCGCGCGCGTTTCCGCGCTCACCTTGCCGCGCCCGTTGATGACATTGGAGACGGTCATGGTAGACACGCCCACGCGCTCGGCCACCGTCTGCAGGGTGACCGGGGTTCGGGCATGGGTGGGGCGGCGGGCCGGCATGGGGCGAAAAAGTCCGTGTGATTTAGCGCTAAATGCGGCCCACTGTAGCCGGTTCCGGGCCGTCATGTAATCGGTTACAGGAAACCCTACTCCCCTCTTCCACTCCAGCCCCTCGCCCATGTCCATCGCCGCAGCTTCCCACCCCCGCGCGCAGCAGTACGCCACCCGCGCCGCCTTCTTCATTCCCGGCTTCGCCGCCGCCATCTGGGCGGTGCTGGTGCCCTACGCCAAGGCCCGCACCGGCGTGGACGACGGCACCCTCGGCCTCATCCTGCTGTGCCTGGGCGCGGGCTCGCTGACCGCCATGCCGGTGGCCGGCGCACTGGCCGCGCGCTTCGGCAGCCGGCGGGTGATGGTGGCCACCACCGCCATCATCTGCACCAGCCTGCCGCTGCTGGCGGTCGCCCCCAACGCCTGGCTGCTGGGCGCGTGCCTGCTGCTGTTCGGCGCTGGCATGGGCGCCATGGACTGCGTGATGAACATGCAGGCCGTGGTAGTGGAACGCGAATCGGGCCGCGCGATGATGTCCGGCTTCCATGCGTTCTTCAGCATCGGCGGCTTCGTGGGCGCTGCGCTGATGACCGCCCTGCTCTCCGCACACGCAGGCCCGCTGGCGGTGTGTCTGGCCGGCAGCGCGGCCATGGTGCTGCTGGCCGCGATGGCGGCCGCGTACTGGCGTGGCGAAACCCTGCAGCAGGATGGGCCGATGATCGCCTGGCCCAAGGGCGTGGTGCTGTTCCTGGGCGTACTGGCCTTCATCGTGTTCTTGGCCGAGGGCGCGATGCTGGACTGGAGCGCGGTATTCCTGGCCGACGTGCGCGACGTGACGCCTTCGATGGCCGGCCTGGGCTACGGCGTGTTTGCGTTGACCATGACCGTGACCCGACTGTTTGGCGACGCCGTGGTGGAACGCCTGGGGCGCATGCGCGCCATCGTGGTGGGCGCGCTGCTGGCGGCAGTGGGCTTCGCGGTGCTGACCTGGGTCACGCCGTGGCAGGCATCACTGCTGGGCTATGTGCTGCTGGGGCTGGGCTGCGCGAACATCGTGCCGGCGCTGTTCTCGCTGGCGGGCAATCAGACGCGCATGCCGGAAGCCGTTGCGGTTACCGCGGTGACGACGCTGGGGTATTCGGGCGTGCTGGCGGGGCCGGCGCTGATTGGATTTGCCGCGCACGGTGTGGGGCTGGTGGGGGCGTTCATGGGCGTGGCGGGATTGCTGGTGGGGGTGGCGGTGTCTGTTCGGTGGTTGAGGGTTTAGGCAAACAGCCAAAGCCACCTCGGGTTACTTCCGGCATTCGTCCCGGCGGCCCCGCCCCTTCATCGTAGGCGCTCAATCAAGCCAAAGGATGGCCGATGGGCCGTAGTGTGCTGTGGGCGGTGTTGCTTCTGGTTTCACCCATGATCGCCAACGCGTCTGCACCCAGGGCGCTTGCTTGCGAGGATGACGCGTCAACCGCCCTGGGCGGATCACAGTGCGCCACGGTAGACGTTCCACTGCGCCACGCCGACCCGTCAGGCGAGCACATCACGTTGTTCCTGCGGCGCATACCCGCCAGCGCCGACCTGCCCAGGCGAGGCGAGGTCTGGCTGATTTCTGGTGGTCCAGGCGAGTCAGGGGCATCCCTGTATCCCCTGATACAGACCTACCAGCGCGCATTCCCCGGATTTGATCTTGTGATCCCCGACCACCGCGGCACGGGTCGCTCATCGCGGATCTGCCCTGTCCAGGAAGCACGTGATAGCCCGGAAGGCACAGGCTTGGCCGGCGCAGAATGGGGACCCTGCATCGGCAGCATGTACGCCAACCTGCAGCGCACCTCGGCATTTTCCATTACCGAGGCTGCGCAGGACCTGGGCATCCTGATGTCAGCGGCGGATCGCAGCGGGCAGGTGCTGTTGTATGGCGTTTCCTACGGCACCCAGTTGGCGCTGCGCTCGCTTCTGGTCAATGACCTTCATGTCGATGGCCTCATCCTCGACGGACTGGTACCGCCCGAGGCCACTGAAACGTGGGACCTCAGTCGGCGCACGGCGCTTGTTGACCAGGTCGGCCGGCGGAGCGTGGATGCAGCCAGCCTGCAGCGATATCGGACGCTGCTGGAAGTGAAGGACGCTGCCTGGCAGAAAGACGTGCCGGGTGGCGACCTGCGCCGGTTCTTCGCCGCACTGCTGAGTTTCCCTACGCTGCGGGATCGAATTCCGCAGATCGTGCAGCAGCTTTCCGAGGGTGATTCGCGCTTGCTGGTCGCCACCGCGAAGGACTGGAGTGCCGCGCTGGCGCGACTTGGACAGGGGGGGAACGATCAACCGGCCCTGCCGCTGGTGATGCTCATTGCCGCCTCGGAGAACAATGCGCGTCCCGAGCTCAGCCTGGACACTGTCAATGAAGAGGCCAGGGATGCGCTGTTCGTCAGCCCCATTCCCGCTCTGCTCGTGGCTGGCAGTGTTCCGCGTTATCCGCGTGATGCATGGTTCGGGAAGACCCCGCGCACCCTGCCACGGACATTGATTGTGCACGGGACACTGGACCCGAATACGGCATATGACGGTGCCAAGGAGCACGCGGCCACGCTTGGCAGGTCGGGGCCTGTCACCTTCCACACGGTGGACCGGGGCGCCCATCTGCTGCCGTTGGTGGCGCCCAGCTGCTTTGTTGCGGCTGTCGGGAATTTCATTGATGGCGAGGTAGTGAGCGAGCGCTGTGCAGAGCCTGTCCCGGAGTGAGAGACCTCGCCGTGACACAGGCGCGTCGCCGCGCCTGAGCCATCTCACGCTTGTTTTCGCTACGGCGTTCCTGCGCCGCCCCGACATCCCTATGTCCGCTATCGGCCAGAAGCGGACATCCATTGAGCGTGCCTGCAAAGCCTCAGCCAGGCAGGCTCAGCTTGGACATCCGGCCTCCGTCGACAGCCCACGTCTGGCCGGTCACGAAAGACGCCTCCTCCGAGGCAAGCCATGCCACCAGGGACGCAACCTCGCCGGGCTGACCCGTTCGACCAACGGGATGGATCGCATCCAGCTCTGCCCGAAAGCGCTGCTGTTCATCGGCGGAACGGTCGAACGCAGCATTCAACCCGGTTTCGATCCAACCAGGGGCAACCGCGTTGCAGCGGATGCCCTCATTGCCATGGTCCAGCGCGATGGCGCGCGAGAGTGCGTGCAGCCCCGCCTTGGACGCCGCGTAGGCAGCGTGATGCGGGTTGGCCCCCAGTCCCTCGATGGAGCCGATGTTGACGATGGTTCCTTTGGCCTTGCGCAGCATTGGCAACGCGGCCCTGATGAGCATGAAGGGCGTCGTGAGATTGACCGCCAGCGCATGGTTCCAGCGATCAAGCGTCATGTCTTCGGTGGAAGCGGAATCCATCACCCCAGCGCAGTTGACCAGGATGTCCAGCCGACCCGCGATGCGGGACACCTGATCGATGATGCGATCGCATTCCTCGGGCCTGCCGAGATCGGCAATCACGTGCTCACAGTCTTCGTCAGCCGAGCGCTGGACGGTCACCACGCGCGCGCCCTCTTCCCGAAACCTCAACGCAATGGCCCGTCCGATGCCACTGCGGCCGCCGGTAACCAGCGCCACCTTTCCGTCAAACCTGCGCATCTCGTTCCCGTGTCGTTGCCATGCCAAACGCCAGTCTGGTGCGGCCTAGGTGATAGAGGCAACCCCCGACGGCCCGGATTGCGCCAAGGTATCGATGCCCCCCATCCCATCCTTCAGCGCCTCGACAAACAGCCGGCTTCGGTGTGGCAAGTGGCGCGCGTGCGGGTACACAACCTGCACAGGCACAGGCTCCAGCTCGTACTGTTCAAGCACCACGGCCAGCGCCCCGCTGCGCAGGTGGTCAGCCACCTGGTACGAGTAGAACTGTCCAAAGCCTGCGCCCGCCACGCAGGCCTGCACGGCGGTCGCTACGTGGTTGACCGACAAGCTGCCGGACACCCCGATGGTCAACCGATCATGCTGTTGCCGGAATACCCATTCACGACGCCCATGGACCGCGGTCTCGACGCAGGGGGCTGCAACCAGATCCGTCGGGTGCAAGGGCGTTCCGTGCCGGTCAAGGATCGCCGGGCTGCCCACCACCACCTGCCTCGTCGTCGTCAGGGGGATGGCCACCAGGGATGAGTCGGTAAGACGGCCAATGCGCACGCCAAGATCAACACCGTCCTGGACCAGGTCCACCAGCCCATCATCCAACCTCAGCTCGCAGCGCACGCCTGGGTGGAATGCGGCGAATGCCGTGGCGATGGGACCCACATACTGCTGGCCCAACATGACCGGGGCGGTGATGACCAGATCGCCCGCCGGTGCGCCGGAGGCATCCTTCACGTCCAGATCAGCGGCATCCAGCGCCAGCAACAGTGGGCGGACCGATGCCACGTAGCGCGCGCCCTCCGGCGTCAGTGCCACGCGCCGGGTTGTGCGGTTGAACAGGCGAGCGCCCAGCTTCAACTCGAGCGCCGCCAGCGCACGCACCACGGCCGGCGTGGACATGCCAAGAGCGCGCGCAGCGGCAGAAAGACCGCCGTGGTCAGCGATGCCGATCACCACCTTGATCGCCTGCAGCCTATCCATCAGATCCAGAGTCGGTTTGATTGTTCCGCATAGCGTACAGGTGCTGTCCAAGATGCTGCGTTGATGCCGGGTCCGCGCACTCCCAGGATGTGACTTTCTTCGACCGAACCGTCGCGGATCAACCGCGATCCCATCGCATCATCGCACTGGAGCGTTTCTCAATGCCAACCACACGCAGGTCAGTCTTGACCGCAATGGCGGCCGCCGCAGGCGTAGCCGCCGCCACTTCCCTTCCCGCCACCGTCAAGGCCGCATCGGCTTCGGCGGGGCGTCGAAAGGCACCGTCGCCCACTGGCAGGCGCAGGATCCTGCTGATCCAGGGACCCAACATGGGCTATCTCGGCAAGCGCGAGCCCGAGCTCTACGGAAGCACGACTGCGGCCGAACTGGATCAGGACCTTCGCCGCCATGCCCAGGCACACGGGTACGATCTCGAGATCTTCTACAGCAACGTTGAAGGGTTTGCGGTGGACAAGGTGTACGACGCCGTGGAGAAAGGCGTGCATGGCATCGTGATGAACCCTGCCGGCTTCACCTACGGCGGGTACTCCATTCGTGATGCGTTGATCGCGGTGCCTGTTCCCTACGTGGAATGCCACATGCTGGCCGAGCGCGATTGGACCGGGTCCTCGGTCACCATTGCGGCAGCAGACGGCATGCTGTGTGGTTTCGGCGTGCATTCCTACGTCCTAGCGCTCGAAGCAATGCTTCACATTCTTCGCACGTGAGCGCACAAGCGGCCTCTTCCAGCGGATGGATGGGGCCGCCCCGCGGGCGCCCCATGGGTAAATCTCCGTAACTCGGAAGCGCCCACCGCCGCCGAGTCCGGCCTGCGGGGATCGGCGGCAAGTTTCAAAGTCGGCGAAACTCGATCAAATAGATGCGACTGCGTTCGGGTTGTCGATGCATCACATTCTTCTTATGAAACAAAGCGTTTGCGCTGCACAGGCAGGATTACAGCTGTCCCACACGGGCACAGTGACGGACAGACTCATGGGCAGTGAGTTCTCGGTCGTCCGCTTCCGGCCAGAAGCAGATACGCTGAGCCCCAATAGGCGCGAAGCTACGCGCTGGTTCCGTGAAGCACCATCACCATCTCATGCCAGGCCATACCGCCGTGGTCGGAGTCGGACGGCTTGACGTAGGCATAGCCCATGCGGCGGTACAGCTCCACGTGGCGGTCCTTGCACATCAGGTGGATGGTCTCTTTGCCAAGCGCACGCATGCGCTCCACGAAGGTCGCCATCAACTGCGTCGCGTAGCCCTTGCCCTGGTGCGAGGGGTCGATCACCACCGACATGATGACCGCGTTCGGCGCGTCCGGATCGTGGCCGATCAGTTCCTTGAATTCCTCGTCGGACATGACGACCTGGTGGGCACAGCCAGCATTGATGAAGCCGACGTTGGTGCCATCGACTTCCAGCACCAGAAAGCCCTGCGGGTACTGTGCGATGCGGGTGGAGATCTTGGCCAGCGTCGCGGCCTCGTCACCTTCGTAGGCGGAGATCTCGATCTGGTAGCAACGTTCGGCGTCGGCCGGGCGGGCCTCACGGAACGAGAGCTGCGGAGTGGCCATGGGTGTGTACCTGGATCTGAGTGGGGGGCGGTGGCGATTGTAGGGCCAGCCACAAATGCACATACTGCATTTTCGTCAGTTCAGAATGCACACCATGCACGATCTACTGCGGCGCCTGGATCTCAACCTGCTGCGGGTGTTCGACGCCCTTTACCGCCACCGCACCGTTGTGGGCGCGGCCGACGAGCTGGCCATCAGCCCATCGGCCTGCAGCCATGCCCTCAAGCGGCTGCGCGGTGCGCTTCAGGACGACCTGTTCGCGCGGTACGGGGCCGGCATGCAGCCCACCGCACGCGCCGACCACTTGGCGCCGGGGATCAGCGAGGCGCTGGAAGCGCTTGCCGCCAGCCTCGGTTCGGTGGGCCCCTTCAAGCCCCAGACCAGCCGCCAGACCTTCGTGCTGGCCGCCACCGACTTCACCGCGTTCGCCCTGCTGCCCGCGCTGGTCGAGCGCTTGAGCCATCGCGCACCCAGGGTCCGGCTGGAGATCAGCTACACCGAGCATCGCAACGCGGCTGAAGAGCTTGCCGCCGGACGTATCCACTTCGCGCTGGGCTTCAGTCATCCCGGCGCCGGTACCAGTGGCGTCGAAGCGATCACCTGCTTCGAGGATTCCTACGTAGCCGTGCATCGTCCCGACCACCCACGCATAGGATCCGGGCTCGACCTCAGGGCGTACCTGGCCGAGCGCCATATCGTGGTGACACCGTGGGCCGATGAGCCCAGCGTCATCGACACGGCCCTGCAGCGCGAGGGACACCGCCGCGAGATCGCGGTGCGCCTGCCGAGCGTGCTGGCCGCGCCTTTCATTGCCGCGCGCAGCGAGTACCTGCTGACCGTTCCCCGGCGTGTTGCCGTGATGTTCGCCAGAAGCGTGCCACTACAGATTGCAGCCCTGCCCTTCGATGCGCCGAGCTACCGCGCGCAGGTGTTCTATCACCGCCGCCACGCCGGGACAGCGGGGAACGTCTGGTTGAAAGCCATGATCGAATCGGTGCTGGTTGAAGGGGGGTGAAGTGGTGCTCTATGTCCGCTTTCGGCCAGAAGCGGACATATCACCAGGGTTCGCGCCACGAACCTCACTTCCGCAGACTTACGCGCTTCCAAATGTGCTTGTCGCATTTGCCCTACTCAGCATCGGGTAGGCGCATAGGTTGACGCCAATAGCCCGAAGCCCCCAAAGCCCCGTGCTGTAGGGCATCTCGCTGCCCCTTCCCCTATGCGACAATGCCGAAAGCGTCATGGGTTTTGGCGGCATTGACCCCACCCCTTGCCTTTCCCAACTACATCCAGCAACTCTGGCACCGCCACCGAAAACGGGTGGCCGGGCCTCGAGAACCCGAGTTACTAGGAAGTAGTTTGCGCTCACCAGTCGGCACCACCTCGCGTGGTGCCGGCTGGTGATCCGTCTGCCGGCTATGGCGGGCGGTGCGTGGGGGCCTTGTGCCCGCCGGTTCCTAGTAGCCCGGTTTTCGAGCCTCGCATCGTCCGCCACCTTTATCGGTGGCGGCTTCTGCCTGTTCGCACGGAGCCTGCCATGACCAAGCCGCATTCCCCTTCCCCGCGCCCCAACCAAGACGCCCCCGCTTCCTTCGATTTCAACAGCCTCGTCGCCATCCTGCAGAGCATTGGTGCCGGCGCAGCGTCCGATGGCCAGCCCTGGCCCGAGCGCCACCAGGTGCGCGGCCGGCAGATTGCCTTGGCCGATGCCGACTGTGCATTGGCAGGACAGCGCGTCGTGCAGGAAATCCTGCTGGCCGCCATTCGCGCGCAGCAGAATGGCGATCCTGATGAGTATGTGGGTGACCGCGTGCTGGAGGGGCTGGCAATGGCCGCGCTGGCGCTTACGGCGTTCATCCAGGAACGCGTGCGGCCGGAGGGTTGAGGGCGTGCGGGCCGCGAGGTGCATCCACGCGTGGCGTGGATCTACCTTGGACTCAGGAGGATCTGGCCGCGCGCGGCGACGGTGGCGAGGCGGCGGCTGACGAGGCCGTACAGGTCCTGCAGTTCAACCGCGCGCTCGGGCGTCATGTTGCTGCCGAAGAGAACGCGCGCGAGTGCTGCTTCGTGGGTATCTTGCGGGAAGCGTTCGCGGGCGCGGTAGACGTTCTGGAAAACCAGCCAGGCCAGGCGGAGGCCGCCGCCGGGCAGCGGGCGCACGAGACGCTCGTAGGCCTGCCAGAACTGGTATTCGGCCTGCAGGTCAACCGTCGGCGCCGCGTAGGGCACCGGACGCGGGCGTCCGTGGGCACGCGGGCGGGTGGGCAGATAGACGGGATCGGGCTGGGCCATGCTGGACAGCATGCCCCAGCAACATTGTGGGAACCTTGCGCTGGTGCCGGAATATCAGTGCAGGTTGTGCAAAGTGCGGTGGTGGAGCCCGCTTTGGTAGATGCCAACCTTGGTTGGCAGGTTTTTACCGGCGCCGGGGGCATTCCGCCGGGCATGGCCCGGCGCTACCGGTATTCGCGAAGAGCATCCACGCATGGCGTGGATCTACCTAGAAGGTTATCGATGTACTGAACATCACCTGCCGTGGGGCGCTGCGCTGCAGTGTCTGGTAATCGCCATTGAACGAGGAGCCGGCAATCGTGGCGGTGCCGATGTTGTTGCGGTTGAACAGGTTGCTTACATCCAGCCGCAGCTCCAACCCGGGCAGCACGCTGCCTTCGCCCAGCGTGTAGGCGGCGTAGGTGTTCACCTGCCAGAACGTGGGCACGCGGATATCGTTCTCGTACGTAAACGGCTGGCGCAGGTACGAGGTGCTGGTGGCACCGAAGCGCCAGTTACCATAATGCGCGGACAGATCGCTTACCAGTGATACCTGCGGGTAGCCGGGCTGTGCCTTGCCCTTGATGGGGTACACGGTGTCGTCCACCACGAAATCACTGCCATAGTACGAACGGGCCACGCCCACGCCCTGGTAGAACTGCACGCGATCGGTAATCTCTGCGGTGATGCCCAGGTCGCCGCCAATCACATGCATCTTCGGCATCAGCCGCACGGTATTGATCTGCGCGAACTGCGTGCCCACTGCTGCGGACAGCAGGCGGTTGCGGATATCGTTGTAGAACACATCGCCGGTGACGGTGAGCCGGTCGAAGCGGCGCGTGGCACCCACGGTGATGTTCCAGTTCTTTTCCGGCCGTAGCGTACCGGCCACGCGGTCGAACTCCTCCTGCTCGCTGATGGTCCACGCCGAGGCGGTATAGCCGATGTTGCCACGCTGGGCCACGCGGTAGCCGTTCATGGTGTTGGCGATGTCGATGAAGGCGTCGGTGGAGTCGCTGGGGCTCCAGAACAGCGAGACGTGCGGCAGGAAGTTGTCCTTTGCCTGCAGTGCGCCGTTCACCGGGCGGTCCGGCGCATCGCCGAGGCCACCGCCTTCGGTACGGAAATCCACGGCCTTGAAGCCGATGCCGAGTTTCAGCGTGTCGCTCAGGGCGATGTCATCGTGCAGGTAGAGCTGGCGCGAGCGGGTCACCCAGGCCGAGGCGCTGTCGGTCATGAACGCCGGGCCATAGGTGTCAAACGGGCCGGTGGCCTTCAGCGGCTTGCCCTCGCCCAGCAGCGGCTGCTGGTACCAGTCGGTACGGGCGGCGGCCTTGCTCTGTTCCTGCCAGAAGCCTGCGGTAAGCGTATGCGCGCCAACCTCGAGCTGCAGGTTGGCCATGCCACCCAGCCGGTTCACGCGCGGCGTCTGCACCTGTTCGGAGAACGGCGCGCCATTGGGCGATGGCACGGTGGGGTCGGTCAGCGTGGCCTGGGTGTGGCTGTTGGCGTTGTACAGCTGCACGTTGCCGCTGAGTGCGGGCGTGATCTGGAAACGGTGGTTGATGGACGCCACGCGGTCACGGGTGATCTGGCCGGTGTCGTAGGGAATCAGTTCGGACAGTTCGCCGCAGGTGTAGGCACCGCAGGACTTATCCGCATTCTCCGGCGAGGCGACGTAGTACGCCCACGCGTAATCGGGGTAGAAGCTGTCGGCCTTCCAACCCAGTTTGCGGATCATGTCGAAGGAGATGTTGTTGTAGCCCCAGACCTTGGCCTTGCTGTCAGAGGCGAAGACGGTGAAATCACCCCAAGCCACGTCCTGCTGCGCCTTCAGGTTGCCGCGCAGGAATTCCTGGGTGCCCGCGCCCTGGTACTTGTCGGCCGATACGCGCTGCAGGTCCAGCAGCAGCTTCGGGCCGTGCTCGCCCAACTGGCCGGTCTGCGCAGACACGGTGGTGACCAGGGTGCGGTTGCTGCCTATGCCTTGCTTGATGCGCAGGCTGGGTGTGTCCTGCAGATCGCGCAGGCGGTATTCCAAGCTGCCCCCATTGGCGGTGCTGGAAAACACACTGACCGGTGCGCCGCCGGGACTGACGGTGATCGAACCGATGCCATCGGGCACGCCCACGTTCACCACGCTGGTGCCGGTAAGCGAGAGGAAGCCGCTGTCGTTCAACGGCACACCCTCGAAGGTGATGCCCATTTCATTCATGCGGAAGCCGCGCACGAACAGGCTGGTGGCGGAGATATCCAGGCCCAGGCCATCGGTGGCGGTGTAGCTGGCGCCGGGGATCTGCTTGAGCATCGCCAGGCCGTTGTTGCCTGTGACCATGCCATCGAGGTCGGCGGCGTTGATGATGTAGCGGTTGGGGCCGACCACCTGCGTGGGTGCAACCGCCGCGCCGCGCGGCGTGGCGATGACCTGCAGGGCATTGAGGGTGGTGGGCGCGTCGCTGGTTTCGACAGCGTAAGCGGGTGCGGCGAGCGCGGCGCTGAGGGCCAGGGCAAGCAGGGTCGTGGGTGGGGTATTCATGGCCGGATCCAGGTGCAGGAGAAAGAATGCGCAGGCACACGCCCAGCGCGATGCAGCACCGGATGGCGATGCTATGGCTGGAAGGCGGCTGCGTTGCAGTGGCGAATGAGCATCGCCTGTCGGTGGAAATCAGCGACCGGTGCACACGGCGTGGTTTCGACCCGAAGAATTCTTGCACTGCATCGACGCGTGCACCATTGCACCGTGGTACAGCGTGGCTATACGCAGGTATCGCTCTGCTGAGGCGCTATCAGCTCCGCGTTGCAGCTTGATGTCTGTGCGCTACGTCAGTGTTTCCACTTTTGCCTGCCCAATCGGCTTGCAGCTGCAATATCGTTGGCTGACTATGGCCGCGGCGGCCGCGCGGACCTATGCGAAGCCTTCCGCACGCGCTGCCATGCAAGGCTCCGACGCGATAACTCGACACTTCAAAGGACGAACGTCATGTTGAATGGATTGAAACCGCTCGCCGTATCTGCACTGTGCCTGCTCGGCCTGTCCGCCTTCGCCGAAACTGCCTCCGCCGCACAATGGGTCGACAGCGGCCGCACGGCATACTTCAAGCAGAGCCCCGTCAACAGCGCATGGGAACACACCTGCACGACCGGCGGTGCGCCGATCCAGGATTTCCCGGGCACCTGCGCCAACGATGCGTTCAGCGGCTGGACCACGAACTACAACGCCGCCAGGTCATTGGCCTATGGGCAGCTCAACGCCTGCCATTTCGATTCGCAGAAACTCGGCTCGGCCTGCTATGGCTTGGCCTATGCAATCAACGGGTACGCGGCCGAAGGTGGCTTGCCGGCTACCTGTAGCGTCGGTGCCCGCGCGGTGGTCGTTTCGACCCGGCTGGAAACCATCGAGATCCAGAACCACGAGCTCGATATGGAAGCCGTGGATTCCGGGCGCGAATACATCTGCCAGTAAACCGTTCGTAGAACGCCGCCGCCAGACGCGGCGGCGTTTCTGACGGTGGTCGGCTTACTGCAACACGAACCGTTCGATGGCCTTGGCCACGCCATCTTCGGAATTGGTGGTGGTTTCAAAACGCGCCACCGCCTTCACTGCGTCGATGGCATTGCCCATCGCCACGCTGGTGCCGGCAAACTGCAGCATGGTCAGGTCGTTTTCCTGGTCGCCGATGGCCATGACGTTGGCGCGGTCGATGCCCAGGTGCTCGGCCAGCTTCTGCAGGCTCGGCCCCTTGCCGGCACGGTGGTCGAACACTTCCAGGAAGAACGGTGCACTCTTCAGCACGGCGAAGCGCTCGGTCAGTTCGGCCGGCAGGCGGCCGATGGCCGCGTCCAGCACATCGGGCTCGTCGATCATCATCAGCTTGATGAAGGACATCGATGGGTCCATGTCCTCCACGCGGCGGTACGACAGCGGCACGTGCGAGAGATGCGAGTCGATGACGGTGTAGCGGCTGATGTCCTGGTTGGGCGTGTACAGGCGCTGGCCGTCGAGGGCCTGGAAGTGCA
>Ga0213828_1000655_pt1 | contig 32514 bp, 34 predicted proteins | sample MC6MC0897MG_FD_180664 | JGI IMG/M metagenome (GOLD analysis project Ga0213828, IMG submission 180664) | Enriched soil aggregate microbial communities from Iowa State University, Ames, United States - MC6-MC0897-MG | ecosystem: Environmental > Terrestrial > Soil > Unclassified | place: USA: Iowa... | reverse complement strand
GCACCGAATGATCGTCGTCCACCACGTACACGATGGGCACCGACGAAGCGTCCGGCGGCGTCGGCCTAACCATGCGAGCCCCCGTCATCGACCGGCAGTTCGAACACGAAACAGGCGCCACCGTCGGCCACCGGCTCGGCCCGGATCTGGCCGTCGTGGGCCTCCAGGATACTGCGGCTCAGGCTCAAGCCCAGGCCCAGCCCGCCGGACTTGGTGGTCCAGAAGGCATCGAACACCCGCTCCGGTGCGTCCAGCGGCAGCCCGCTGCCGTGGTCGCGCACGCTCATCGCCACCCGCGTCGGGCTGGCGCGCCAGCTGCGCAGCACCAGCCGACGGTTGCCCGCCGGCACCTCGGCCATGGCATCGACCGCGTTGAGGATCAGGTTGCCGATCACCTGCTGTACCTGCACGCGGTCGCCGAATACCGGCGGCAACGCGTCATCCAGCTGGGTACTGAGCGTGACCGCATGCTGTTCCAGTTCACTGTGCGACAGCGCCAGCATTTCCAGCAACGCCTGGTTGAGGTCGAACCCCTGCCGCTCCGGCACCGCGCCGCGGGTCAACCCGCGCACGCGGGCAATCACGTCGCTGGCCCGGTGCGCATCGGCGAGGATCCGCGCCAGCGTCTGCCGCGCCTTCTCCACATTGGGCGGATCCTGGGCCAGCCAACGCTGGCTGGCTTCGGCGCTGCTGGCGATCGCCGCCAGGGGTTGGTTCACTTCGTGCGCGATGGAGGTGGTCAGCTCACCCACGGTGGAAGCGCGGGCCACCCGCAGCAAGCGGGCCTGTGCGTCCTGCACGGCGGCCTTGGCAGCTTCCATCTTCAGCGCCAGCCAGGTGGTGATGCCGATCACCAGCATGCCGATCGCCGAATTCACCAGGCCGATGCGGTACGTGCCGAAGCGGGTCAGGAAGAAGCTGAGCCCGGTCAGCCCGATGCAGAGGGCGGCCAACCGCACCAGCCCCCGAGCCGAAAGCACGCGCGAGGCGGCCAGGATCACCGCCGCGTAGAAGCAGGCGGCGGCCACCGCATAGTCGGTGAGCGTATCGGCGGCGAAGATCGCGGCCATCACCACGCCCAGCACGAGCAGGGCAACGGTACGGCGCGACGAGGAAGACAGCATCGGAACGGCTCCGTGGAAAACGTGGACAAACGCCGCGTGGTTCGACGCGGCCGAGCATAGCATCGGGGCCGTGGCCGGCCGGTGTCAGTCCTCCAGCGTTGCATTCCAGAAGGCCTGCAGTACGCCGGGCAGGCCCGCAAGCGTGGCCAGCACCGCGTCCAGTTCGGCGGCGTCCACGGCTGTCGCGTACAGCACCGCTTCGATCTCCACATCGCGCTCGCCGAACGGGCGCGGGTCGACCGCGCGCACCGGGTAATGCGCCTCTTCCAGCAGCACCAGCAGCCGGTCCAGCACGTCGGCCTGGTGCTCGCGCCGGCACACCACCGTGACCGCGTAGGTCGCCTCGCTGAAGGATTCTTCCACCGGCTGGCGCTGGATGCGGTTGACCACCGGCCGCAACAGCGTATTGGCCGCCAGCACGAACAGCGCCGCCAGCAGCGCTTCAGGCAGCAGCTTGATGCCGGCGCAGGCACCCACGGCCGCCGAGCCCCACAGGGTGGCAGCGGTGTTCAGGCCGGACACCTGCGCACCGTCCTTCATGATCGCGCCGGCGCCCAGGAAGCCGACCCCGGAGATGACGTACGCCACCACGTGCAGCGGCGAGGGCGGGCCGCCGTACAGGTCGTGGAAGCGCACGGCCAGGTCCACGAACACCGCCGCGCCCACCGCCACCAGCGTGTTGGTGCGCAGGCCGGCAGTGCGCTGGCGCAGCTGCCGCTCCAGGCCGATCGCCGCGCCGAGCACGAAGGCCGTGCCCAGGCTGATCAGGGTGCTGATCGTGGCCCCGGCGTTGAACGCCGGCAGGTGCGGGTTGAAGTCCATTACTGCCACCCGTAGCGACGGATGTAGACCTTCTTCAGCAGCGTGGTCAGCACCGCATACCCGAACAGAATGGCGACCAGGAACGGCCAGTAACCGGGCGGCAGTGCCTGCAGCTTGAAGTAGCCGGCCAGCGGGCTCATCGGCAGCAGCACGCCGATGGCCATGATCAGCCCGGTCATCAACAGCAGCGGCGGGGCAGCGATGCTCTGCACGAACGGCACCTTCGGCGTGCGGATCATGTGCACGATCAGGGTCTGGGTCAGCAGGCCCACCACGAACCAGCCGGACTGGAACAGGCTCTGGTCGGCCGCCGTGCGCGCATCGAACACGTACCACATCAGCGCGAAGCAGGTCAGGTCGAAGATCGAGCTGATCGGGCCGAAGAACACCATGAAGCGCCCGATGTCGGCCGGGTTCCACTTCAACGGCTTGCGCACCAGTTCCTCATCGACGTTGTCGAACGGAATGGCGATCTGCGAGATGTCATACAGCAGGTTCTGCACCAGCAGTTGCAGTGGCAGCATCGGCAGGAAAGGCAGGAACGCGGAGGCCACAAGCACCGAGAACACGTTGCCGAAGTTGGAACTGGCGGTCATGCGGATGTATTTGAGCATGTTGCTGAAGGTGCGCCGGCCCTGCACCACGCCTTCCTCGAGCACCATCAGGTTCTTCTCGAGCAGGATGATGTCGGCCGCTTCCTTGGCGATATCCACCGCGCTGTCCACGCTGATGCCGATGTCGGCAGCACGCAGGGCCGGCGCATCGTTGATGCCATCGCCGAGGAACCCCACTACCTTGCCCTGAGCACGCAGGGCGCGCACCAGGCGCTCCTTGTGCAGGGGCGTGAGCCGGGCAAACACGCGGTGGTGAGCCAGCGCGTCGGCCACCGCAGCCTCGTCCATGCGGTCGATCTGCGGCCCGGTCACGATGCCGTTGGCGTGCAGCCCCACCTGGGCGCACACCCGCGCGGTGACCAGTTCGTTGTCGCCGGTGAACACCTTCACTTCCACGCCCAACCCGGCCAACGCCTGCAGCGCCTGCGCGGTCGATTCCTTCGGCGGGTCCAGGAAGGCCACGTAGCCAAGCAGGGTAAGGTCCTGCTCATCGGCCTGCGAATACACCTCGCGGGTGGCGGGGACTTCCTTCATGGCCACCGCCACCACGCGCAGGCCCTGTTCGTTGAGCTCCTCGGTGGTCTGGCGCACCCGTGCCAGCCGCTGCGCATCCAGCGGCAGGTCCTGGCCGCCTTCGCGCACGCGGCTGCACACCGCCAGCATCTCTTCCACCGCGCCCTTGCACACCAGCTCGTGGTGGTCGTCGCGCTCGGACACCACCACCGACATGCGGCGGCGCTCGAAGTCGAACGGGATTTCATCCACTTTGCGGTAGTCCTGGGCCAGGCGCAGCTCGGTCTGCAGTTCCACGTGCTCCAGCACGGCGCGGTCGAGCAGGTTGGTCAGCCCGGTCTGGAAGTGGCTGTTGAGGTAGGCGAATGCCAGCACGTCCTGCGAGTCGTTGCCGAACACATCGGTGTGCCGCTCCAGCGCGATGCGGTCCTGGGTGAGGGTGCCGGTCTTGTCGGTGCACAGCACGTCCATCGCGCCGAAGTTCTGGATCGCATCCAGGCGCTTGACGATCACCTTGCGCCGCGACAACAGAACGGCACCTTTGGCCAGGGTGGAGGTGACGATCATCGGCAGCATTTCCGGGGTGAGCCCGACCGCCACCGACAGCGCGAACAGGAAGGCTTCGGTCCAGTCGCCCTTGGTAACGCCGTTGACCAGCAGCACGAACGGCACCATCACCAGGGCGAACCGGATCAGCAGCCAGCTGACACTGTTGACCCCGGCCTGGAACGCGGTGGGCGCGCGTTCGGTGGCGGTGCTGCGTTGGGCAATGGTGCCGAAGCAGGTACGGTTGCCGGTGGCCAGGACCACGGCGGTGGCCGAGCCGGACACCACGTTGGTGCCCATGAACAGCAGGTTGGGCTGCTCCAGCAGGTTGGCCTGGGCGGGGTCGGGGGCGGCGAACTTCTCCACCGGCAGCGATTCGCCGGTCATGGCCGCCTGCGCCACGAACAGGTCCTTGGCGTTCAGCACGCGGCAGTCGGCGGGGATCATGTCGCCGGCCGACAGCACGATATGGTCGCCGGGCACCACTGCCCGGATCGGCAGCGAACGCTGCTGCGCGGGACGCGGCGTGCGGGGTTCAGAGCCGGTGTGCTGCGCGGTTGCAGCATCGCCGTCGGGACGGCGCAATATGCGGGCGTTGTTGCCCACCAGCGCCTTGAGCCGCTCCGCCGCGCGGTTGGAGCGGCCCTCCTGGACGAAACGGATCAGCGTGGACAACACCACCATGGTGCCGATCACCACCGTGGCCTTGACGTCTTCGGTCAGCCAGGACACCACCGCCAGCAGGCTGAGCAGCAGGTTGAACGGATTGCGGTAGCACTGCCACAGGTGGCGCCACCACGGCAGCGGCTTTTCGTGATCGATCTCGTTGGGACCCACGCGGGCGAGCCGGGCCTCGGCTTCGTCGGTGGCCAGCCCGTCGGGGTGCGACGCCACCGCCGCCAGCGCAGCTGCCACGGGCACCTGTGCCAACCGTAGCAGGGCATCGCTGAAGTCGGTGGGGACTGCGCCGGCCGCGCCGCGACCCACGCCAGCGTCGGGCAGGGCGCGGCGGCGGAACAGGCTGGCGGCGCGGCGGCTGCGCAGAAAAGCATCGAACCATGCGTTGAGCAGGGTCATGGGGAAATCCTTGAGAAACAGGCGGCGCCGTGCAGGACGGCACGGGTCGGGACGCAGGGCTGCGCGCGGCCGTCAGGACAGGCCGTCGCGGCGGGGATCAGGCGTGCTGGACGTGGGCGATGGGAAACGACCAGCGCGCCAGGCCGGGGCTGCCGCGCGAGCACAGCGGCAGCAGCGCGCTGCGCAGGGCGGCGGGCAGGTGGCGCAGCACGTGCAGGCGTTCGGAGATCGGCAGCAGGCTCAGGGCGTCAGCGATGACACGCTCGGAGCCCAGGGCCAGGGCGCGTGCGAACAACGGGGCACCGTGCTGCAGCAGTTGGCTGCGCAGGCCGGCCACGTCGCGATCGAGGATCAGGCGGCGCAGGGTGATGTAGAGGATCTTGTAGTGCATCGGAAGGCATCCGGGCAGGCAGCGCCCGCCGGCCGCCCGGCACTCAGACGTGCGGACGCCGCCGGCCGGACGCCGGGGTGGAACAGGGCAGGGGCGGAACCAGGGGCGCGCGGCACCCGGCAGGATCGGGGTCGGGATCCATGGGAATGTCCGGTAGTGGAAGGGGCGATGCCGGCGACGCAGTGCGCCTGGCCGGTGTGCGTATTGTCCGCGCCCGCTGCACGCAGGCCTAGATGCCCGTGGGTTAGCGGCGATATACCTTGGTATAGCCACGGCGGCGCAGGGCGCGCCGTGCCGGCAGGCCGATCAGGCCTTCGGGGTGCGGGCGCGGCGCGGCTTGGCGATACGCCCGACGTCACGCGCCGGCGTGACGGTGCGCGGTTGCATCTGTTCCAGCCAGGCCAGGTTGTCCAGGTACATCAGGAAGTGCTGCAGGTATCCCGGTGAGAGTTCGCTCATCAAGGTGAGCGAGCGGTGCACCAGCACCGCCGAATTCAACGGGCCACCGTCGCCGGGGCCCTGCGCCAGCGAGATGCGTTTCTGGCTTTCATTGCGCACCGTGGCCCACAGGTCACGGAACTCGCTGATGGCCGGCAGCGCGGGGAATGCCGGTGTGGGCGCGGTGTCGAGAGGTGCGTCGTGCGGCACCGACGGTGCCTGCGTATGCGCATGCGCGGACAACGTCGCCAGCAGGCCCGACAGTGGACGTGCGCGGTCGGTGGCTGCGGCGGGCGCGGGCCGGGTGTGACGTGGCGCGCGCGCAGTCTGTTCGGCAATGCGCGCCGCATACGCCGCCACCCGCGTGGACAGCCGCGCATCCAGCAGCTCTCGCACTGCGCCCTGGTATGCCTGCGCACGCGCCTGCAAGGCCTCGATCACCGCAAAGCCCACCGGGTCGAGCCGGTCCAGCTGCTGCCCGCGCCACGCATCGAGCTGTGCGGCCACCGGCAACGGCTTACGGGGCATCGGCTGCCGCCGTGGCTTTCGGCCGCGGAATCGGTGCCATTTCAACGCGGCGATTACGCGCGCGCCCGGCTTCCTCGGCGTTGGAATCCACCGGCTGTTCGGCGCCGAAGGCGGCGGCAAACACCGCCGAGGCGGGCACGCCCTCGGCAATCAGCGCCCGGGTGACGGTAAGCGCGCGCTCGGCCGACAGCGCCCAGTTGTCGGCGAACTGGCGGTTGCCTTCGCGCACCTGGCGATCGTCGGTGAAGCCGCTGACCATCAGGATTTCCTCGCGCGAGGACAGATACTCGGCCAACGGGCCGGCCAGGCTCTTGAGCAGTTCACGGCCTTCGGGCTGCAACTGGTCGGAATTCAAGGCGAACAGCACGCTGCCGCGGATGCCGATGCGGCCATCCGCGATGGTCACCCGCCCGGCCGCCAGCGGCACCGCCAGCGCCTGCTCCAGCGTCTTGCGACGCTGCGCTTCGGCCTGGCGCTGCTTGACCTCGTGGTCCAGCCGGTTGGACAACTCCAGCTGCAACGCCACCACGCCGACCAGGATCAGCACGAAAGCGCCCAGCAGCACCGACATCAGGTCGCCGAAGGCGGCCCAGATCGGTGCACCGGATTCGCCATCGACCTCGATCTCGTCGCTCATGCGGTGGCGGTCCCGGTCGCATCGGCCGTGCGGCGCGCGCCCAGCTGCTGCAGTTCTTCGATGATCTGCTTTTGCGACAGCACGCTCAGGTCAATCACTTCGCGTGCCTGGGCCACGTAATAGGCCAGCTGTTCGTCGCTGCGTGCCAGCGAGGCATCGAGCGCGCCGCTGATCTGCGCGAGGCGGTCGCCCAGCCCGCTGCTGGCGCTGCCGAACACCTCCATGGCGCCGCCGAATGCGTCGGCCAGTGCCGCCACTTCCACCGCGCTGCCGGTGACCTGCGCGGCCACCTCGCCCAGCTTGCCGGTTTCGGTGGCGAGGTGGTCGGTGAAGCGCGTACCCACCCGGTCGAGCAGGTCGGCCGAGGTGGTCACCAGTGCATCGACAGCGGTGCGCTGCTCGGTGGAGGCATGGTTGACCGCATCCAGCAGCGTTTCCAGCGTGGCCAGCAGACGGCTGCGCTCTTCCAGCATGGCGGTGTCGCGGACCATGCTGTCGGACAGTTTCTGGCGCAGCTCGGCCACCACGTCGGCGGCGGCCTTCGGTGCTTCCGAGGCCACCTGCACCAGCCGCGAGATTTCGGCGATGGTGTCGCTGGCGTGGGCCTGGGTCTGGGTGGTGATCTCCTGCGCGGTCCGCGACAGCGTCTCGCAGATGTCCTGCTGGCGGCGCGCTACCTGCTCGCCGGTCTGCGCCCACTGCTGGGCCAGCGCGGTGGACTGCGTGCCGAACGCCTCGCTCCAGGCAGCGAGGCGCTGCCCGTCGCGCGCTTCCAGCGCGTCCTGCAGGGTGGTGTGCGCGTGTTGCATCGTCTCGGCGAGGGTGCGCGCATGTGTATCGAAGCTGCCAGCCACGGCGGTCAGTGCCTGCTCGTTGCGCGCGGCGCTGCTGGCATGCGTGGCTGCCTGCTGGGCCAATGCATCGCGCCACGCGTCGGCGTGGCTGCGCGTGCTGGCGTCCAGGCGATCGGCGAGCGTCTCAAGCAGGGCGCTGGCACGTGCGTCGTGGGTCTGGGTGAAGCCCTGCAAGGTGCTGTCCAGCCCGCCGATCAGCGCGGCATGGGCCTGCTGCTGGCTCTCCTGGCTGCTGTTCCAGCGCTCGGCCGTGGCGTCCAGGCGGCTGGCCAGGGCGTCGGCCAGGCTGCCAGCCTGCTGCTGGTGCTGGTCGGTGAAGCGGGCCAGTGCGTCGCGCAGTTCCACCACCAGCGCTTCGTTGGTGCGCTGGTGCGCGGCCTGGGCGGTGGTCCAGCTGTCGGCGCTGGCGTCCAGGCGCCGCGCCACCCCATCCAGCAGGCGCAGGACATGCTGGTCATGGCTGTCGCTGAACTGCTGCAGCGTCTGCCGCAGATCGGCGGTGAGCGCCTGATGGGTCTGCTGCTGCGCCGCCTGTGCGGTGGCCCAGTGATCCACGTTGGCCGCCAGACGCGACGACAGCGCATCCAGCAGGCCAAGCGCGCGTTGGTCGTGCTGCGCGGTGAGGTGCTCCAGCGCTGCGCGCAGGTCGGTGGTGAGCGCCAGGTTGGTCTCCTGCTGGGCGGCGATCGCGCTGTTCCAGCTGTCCGCACTGGCCGCGCGGCTGGCCTCGAAGCCGGCGTTGAGGCCCTCCAGCTGGCGCTGCACGGCGTCGCCGATACCGCGCTGCAGGGCGGCTGTTTCGGCGGCGATGCCGCGCAGGGTGCTGTCCATGATCGGCTGCAATGCTTCGCCCACGGCACGTGCGCTGGCGGCGATGCTGTCTTTCAGCGCCAGCTCCACCGCGCCCGCCAGGCGGACGTGTTCGGCGTCGGCCTTGGCGTGGAAGGTCTCCTGGCTGGACAGCAGCTGCTGGTTGGCCTGCAGGCTCTGCTGCTCGATCGCCGCGATCATCGCCTGCAGGCGCTCGACCAGCGCCGGCATCAGCGCGGCCTGCGCCTGCGCAAGGCGGAAGGTCTCGCTGCGCTGCCATGCCTGGGAATGGGGGTGCAGGTCGGTGGCCACGCGCGCATCGAGCTGCTGCACGGTCTGCAGGCGCTCGCGGCGGCACAGCGCCGACAGCAGGCCGAGCATCGCCGAGGTCGCCACGCCGGCGATGGAGGTGCCGAATGCCACCGCAAGGCCTTCCACCGGCGCCCCGAGCGAGCCGCGGATGGCCTGCAGGTCGGTGGCGCTTTCCAGTGCCAGCCCGGTGCCGCGCAGCGTGGCCATCATGCCCAGCAGGGTGCCGAGCATGCCCAGCAGGACCAGCAGCCCCACCAGGTAGGGCGTCAGCACCGGGGCGGGCAGGGCAACACGCTCGCCGTCCACGCGCAGGCGCACCGCATTGCGCAGGCTGGCTGGCACGCGCTGCAACCAGGCGCCCAGGTCCTGCTCGGCCGCCGATACATCGGCCAACGCGTGCCCCAGGCCAGCGGTGGCCTGGCGGTAGCGGAACAGCTCGACGCCCCCGGCGGTGTAGCAGGCGGCAATCACCAGAGCGACCGCGAAACCCACCGGGTTCGACCCGATGTATCCCACGCCGATCCAGCACGCGGCAAACAGACCTGCAAGGAAAACGACGAGATAAAGACTAGTTCTGAACATGACGTCCCAGTTATCGGGGGCGAAGCGCTGCAAGCAGGCCTTCGATGGGTTGAAAACGAACATCCAGTTCGGCGAGCAGCACGCTCTGCATCGCGTGGTTGAACCGCAGCCGCCAGCCCTCATCGGGCGGCACCGCGTCGGCGTCGGCGTCCTCGCCTTCGACGGGACTTGGCAACGCTGCGTTGCGCAGCCGCTCGAAGTGCTGGGCGAGCAGCGCAGGCACCGTGGCCAGCAACGCCTGCTCGCGCGGGCTCAGCGTCTGTTCCATCACCGCATCCACCTCGGCCAGCCGCCCCAGTTCGGGGCCAGCCAGGCTGAGCATGTCGCGCAGGCGGCCACGCAGCCGTCCGGTGTTGGCCTGCATCGAGCGCTGCAGGGCAACGACGCGTTGGCGGATTGCCGCCGCATCGTCCGTGGCGCCGGGCCTTGGCGGGTCAGGTTGCTGAACGATGGCGGCGGCCAGTACCGAGCGCACCCGCACGCATTCGGCCGCCTCGGCGGCATCGAACGCGACCGCCTCGGCAGGCGGGGGCGGCACCCTTCCGTCCAGCGCCCGCGACAGCGCCACCGCACGGTTCCAGTCGACCCACTGGCTCAGGCGGTCGGACAGGTCCGGGCTGGTCGGGGCCACCTGGCCGTCGGCAAATTCGGCCAACAGACGGATGAAGGCCGGGCCGGGCAGGGGCGGGCGGTGCTGCGGTTTCGCCATTGTTCCGGTTAAAACGCTGAATTTTACACCGGAAAGACAACGGGCCTGTCTGAACGAGGCGGCCGTACTAGTCAGCGCCACCCTCTGTGCCCGCCTCGACCGCGTCCGGGGCAAGGTAGCGGAAGGTCCATTGCCGCGGCTGGCGCTGCCAGCGCTGGTGACGCAGGCGCAGCGCGGCGATCGGCGCCGCCGTGGCGATCTCCAGTCGTTCGGGCTGGCGGATGCGCTCCCAGTGCAGCGGCGACCGGGCCGGGTCACCCGGATGCGCATCGGCCAGCGCGTGTGCGCCGTGCACATCCACCATCGCCGCCGGCATCTCACGGCCCTGTGCATCCAGCGGCACTGCGGTGGTCCAGTAGCCCTCGGTGCGCCCGCGCCAGGGCAGCGCCTGCTGCACGGTCACCCGGGTGGGCGAGGTCCACTGCACCTGCGCGTTGGGGTTGCGCCGCGAGAGGGCGCCCAGGGCCAGTGTTTCCACCTCGGTGCCAAGGTAGGTGTCCACATCCACATCCAGGCGGATCCGGCGGATGGCGTCCACCTGGCTGCCGCGCGTGTTCAGTGGCAGGCGGAACGGGAACGCGATGTCCTTTTCGTCGGCATGGAAGTCGCCCACCAATACCCACGGGTCCAGCACCGGCTGTGCGGACAGATTCGCCAGGCGCTTGCCCCTGGCGTCGAAGAAGTGCACGGCGCGCGGGGTCGCCGCGGTGAGGGCGAGCGCGTCCGGATCGTTGTTGGGCGATGCGCCGGTGCCGACGCGCCCGGCAATGCGGATCAACGGGCGGCCGTCGCGATGGTCGCGGCTCACCGCGAACGTCAGGCTGCCTTCGGTCTGCTTCAGTGCCGCCATGTCCAACAGCCCGGGCACGCGCTCTTCCGGCGGCGACGGCGGGTAATCGTCGGCGTTGGACGACATCGCCGAGAAGGGCGGTGCGTCGAGGTGGGCCTGGATCATCGCCGGATACGTCTCCAGCAGGGTCTCGCTCTCCAGGCGCTGCAGCGGGTCCAGATCCATTCGCGCCAGGTACATCCGCTGCTCGGTGGCGGGCAGGTCGTCGCGGGGCGCCAGCGTCAGCTGCATGCGCGCCTCGATCGGCATGCCGTCGGCACGCTGCAGCACCTGCCGGCCACGGCCCTGCACGTCGGTACCGGTGAGTTCCACGCTGACCACCACCTCGGCCGGGGTCAGTGACTGCACCTGCATCTGCGAGGTGAGTTCACCGAAGTCCCGGGTCTGGGCGCGACGCGTGATGCGTTGGCCAATGGCCAGCTGCGTCGGCAGCGCCAAAGGCTGCAGGCCGCCCAGCTGCTGTTCGGCGTTGAGCAGGCGCGCGGCCTGCGGCTGCAGGGTCACGGTGTCGCGCCAGGCCGCCTGGTCGACGGCGCGCATGCCCGTGCTGGTGCCGTCAGCGGCCAGGGTCAGCTCGAAGCCGCCGTCCAGCAGGGCCAGCATGGCCCGCTCGTCGCCCACCTCCGGATCCAGATCCAGCACCGTCTGCGTTTCGCCGGGGGCGCGCTGTTCGGTCCACAGGATGCGCGTGCGCAGGTGGGCGCTGCCATCGGCTGCGGTGTCGACCGCCAGGCTGTTGAGACTGCGCTGCCGGAACGTGCCGCGGTCCTGGCCGGCCAGGCGGATGTCCAGGCCAACGTAGTAGACGTGCTCGACCGCCCGCAGCGGCGCTGCGCCGCACGCCAGGGCAGCACCCAGCAGCAGGGCGGGGAGGGGTTTCATCGGGGGACATCCTTTTCGTGATGCAACAACAGGCGATGGCGCGCGATCACGACGCGTGCGTCAACCGGTGCCAGGCAGCCGAACAGGATACCAGTGCAGCCCGCGACAGGATCAACGCCGCGCGGATCGGCCCGATACGTGCGCATGCCCCGGCACGTGCCAGCGCCACGGAAAATCCTTCGCCTTGCTGATACCAATGCGCGGGCCAACCACCGGTTCGGTGGGCGGCGCCATCCCATCGGAGACAATACGTACGCCGCGGTCGTTGCGCACCAGATCCGCGCCATCCAGTGCCTTGGTGATGCCCATTGCCTGCGACAACCGGCCCGGCCCGCTGGCCAGGTCGCGGTCGTGGCGAATGGCCGGGCGCGCCTCACGTATCAAATCCAGGCCCTGCACCGGCTCCAATGCCCGCAGCAGCACGCCCCAGCCCTGACCCACCTCGCCGCAGACCGCGTTCGATCCCCAGTGCATGCCGTAACTGAAATACACATACAGGTGGCCGGCCTCACCGAACATGGTGGCGGTGCGCGGCGTCTGCCCGCGGAACGAATGCGCGGCGGGGTCTTCGCTGCCGGCGTAGGCTTCCACCTCGACGATGCGGCCCGCGCGCCCGTCATCGCGTACCAGCAGTTTGTTGAGCAGCGCCGGTGCCACCTCGGCGGGGTGGCGCTGGTAGAACGTTCGCGGCAGTGTTGCCCAGTCGTGCATGCAGAGGCCTCATAAAAGGGGCGCCAGTGGCACGCGCCGTTGCCTTGAATGGTGAGCCCTGATGCGTGGTGGCGGCATCAACGCCACGCGGGTGCGACGCTAATGCGTCCAGTGCACCGCAGCGAGCATGGATGCCAGCGCCGCCTTGGCTTGGCCCTGCGTGAACGGTGGCGTGCGCGGCGGGTCGTACACCTCCGGGCGGGTGCCGGCGATGATCAGGTCGATGGCATAGCAGGCACCGCCGTGGACGACGCGATAACTGTCGGCGGAGAGGTAGTGGCTCATGGCGGCATCGCTGCTGTTGAAGTGGGTCGCTCGCACGCCCCCCACGTCGGCTGTGCCGCTGGTGCCTGTGGCTTCGGCGGGCGGTGTCGTGCACGCTTGTACGTCTGAAGCAGTATCGCTGCGCCCGATGCGCATCTCTGCCGAGGTGACGTCATTGGAGCCGTCCAGCACCAGCGCCACGAGCGGCCGGCCGGCGCTGCCCGCGGCGGGATACAGCGTCCACGCATCCATCGCCAGGTAGCTGCGCTTGAAGTCCCGGTGCACGGTGGTGCCTGTCACCGGCCGGACCGCGATGCCGGGCACCGGTTCGGCGAAGGCATCGGCCGCCTGCGCGGCTGTCGCGGCGGGGTCGGTCACCGGTGTCGGCGTCGACGACGCAGGGCGCTGGGCGGTGGCAATCGGCGCTGCCGGTTTGGCTGCTGTCGGGTGTGCCGGATCGGCATCTGACGGACGGCAGCCGGTGACCAGGGCCGCCAGGGCGGCCCCCGCCAGAACGGTGCGAAGGGTGCATTGCATGCGTATGCCTGCTCGGTTCAACGTGGGGGCGAGCGTGCACCGCACGACGTTAACATCGCGCCATGGACGTGCGAGGCGGCGCGTCCCAAGGAGCGACGACGCCGCCACCGCATCCCACCGTCTCAGGTGTGCACAGCGCCGGTGATGCGGTCGGCGAAGGCATCGGTCGCCCGCACCAATGCATCGGCGGTAGCCGGTTCGGTTGCGCCATGGCCTGACAGCACCATCTCCAGCTGCGCCTCCGGCCAGGCAGAGGCGAGGTCCCAGGCGCTGCGTGGCGGGCAGATGATGTCGTAGCGGCCCTGCACGATCACCGCCGGAAGGTGGCGGATGCGATCGACGCCCTGCAGCAGCTGGCCATGGTCCAGGAAGGCATGATGGCGGAAGTAGTGCGCTTCGATGCGCGCCTTCGCCAGCGTCGCCAGGGGATCGGCGTGCGAGCGCGCGTCCACGTCATGCACCAACGTAGCCGCATGGTCTTCCCAGCCCAGCCACGCCTGCGCTGCGGCAATCGCTACATCCTGATCGGGGCTGTCGAGGCGCTGCCAGTAGGCGGCGATCAGCGCGCCGCGTTCTGCCTCGGGAATGTGCGCTTCATAGCGCGCCCAGCGCTCGGGGAAGATCCAGCTGGCGCCGCCGTCGGCTTCGTTGAACCAGCGGTTCTCCTCCGCACGGCCCAGGTAGAGGCCGCGCACGATCACGCCGGTGGCGCGGTCCGGGTGCGCCTGCGCGTAGGCCAGCGCCAGCGTCGACCCCCAGGAGCCGCCGAAGACCAGCCAGCGGTCGATGCCCAGGTGCTCGCGCACGGCCTCGATGTCGGCCACCAGGTGGGCGGTGGTGTTGTCCCGCAACTCGCCGAACGGGGTGGAGCGACCGCTGCCACGCTGATCGATCAATACGATGCGGTAGCGCGCGGGATCAAAGAAGCGACGGTGCGTGGGCGATACGCCCGCACCGGGACCGCCGTGCAGGAACACCACCGGAATACCGTCGGCCGCGCCACATTCCTCCACATGGAGCGTGTGCACGGCATCCACCGCCAGACGGTGCTCGCGGTAGGGTTGGATGTCGGGATACAAGGTGCGCATGGCGGTGCTCGTGGACGGAGAGCGCAAGCATAGCCAGCCTGGTCTGAATCCGCAGTACTGCCGCGTGCACAGTTGTGCGGCAGGTCATGCCGCATCGCAGTGCCGCGATCCGCGCCACCCCAGGCAGGACCGCGCGGCGGCCCTGCCTGGGTGATGCACTACGGCGCCTGGCGCGTCCCTCAGGGCACCACCAGCACCGCCGCGTCCAGCACCGGGAACGCTTCGGCGGCCTGTCCGGTGGAGGCCACCACCCTGAACTCCAGCGCCGTGCTGCCGCTGGCGTTGGCCGCACCGGCCCTGAGCAGGTTGAGTCGTTGCGGCAGTGGTACCGCGAACGTGGTGGGGTGTGCATGGTCCATGCCGGTCATCGGCGGACCAAAGAAAGACACCGTGCCCACGTAGTAGGGGCTGTCGGCGTCCACCGTCTCAACCCCTGCCGGTGCATTCACCAGAACGTCGAACTCGCGCGTGTTGTGCAGGCCGCGCGGCCGCTCCACGGTGACTTCGGCGATCAACGCGGTCGCTGCAGTGGCCCCCAGCTGGCCCCGGGTCGCGGCCGGCAGCGACACGGCGACGGCGGCACCGCGACGCTTGCCCCGCACCAGCGTGGCCGGCCCCGCGGCCTTCACCGCCAATGCGGCACTTTGCAGCGCACCGGCGCCTTCGCCCACGTAGTCGTAGTCGAACGCCTGGGTGCTGAAGAAGTCGGCAGCACGCTTCGGCCCGGCGAACCTGCCGTTGCCCAGCACGAAGAACCGGAACGGCTCGCGCATGAAGGCGTCGCGCGCTTGCCCCGGCGGCGGCATGATCTCCAGCCCCTGCCGCAGCTGCTTGCGTGTCCATACGTCCCACAGCCGGTCCATGTTGGCGTGGTGCAGGTAGAAGATCGGGTCCAGCGGAGACAGGAAGTTGGTCATGTTTCCGTAGGGGCCCGGATCGATCGCACCGACGCCGCCGATGCAGTTGTGCACCTTGTTGTGTGGGAAGCCTTCCAGTACCGAGAACTGGGTGTTTTTGTCCGGCGAGTCCACGTGCGAGGCCGTGCGCGAACTGGTGAAGCTGCGGCTGACGTCGGCGTTGTAGAACTCCACCGGCGACAAGCCGGCGTGGATGGTATCGGGCGATACCGCGGCGGCGGTCTTGGCATCGAGGCGGGCGTTCTGGCGCCACAGATAGCGCGCCCCACAGGTGATGGCATAGCCCGCATTGCCGGAAATGCCGGTCTTTGCGTCGACGTTGTAGCCGGTGACATCGTTCCACAACGCGCCGAAATCCGCATAGCCGCGCGCGGCCAGTTGCTGGCGTTGGTAGCTGTCGAGGCTGCCCCAGTACTGTTGCAACGCCGGCTGGATGAAGCTCGTGAACCGCGCCAGGTTGCCGGTGTACGGCGCGTACGCCGGGTCGGTGGGCGAGAGCACGCCGTCGAACATGGTCGCCGGAATCTCCGGCTGCGAGGTCCAGTCCCAGTAGGGCATGGCGAACTGCGGATCGCCGCTCAACGTGCGGATGGTCTGTTCGAAGTAGCCCACATAGCCACGGTGCCAGACATAGAACCACCAGTTGCCGTGCGGGCAGTCCATCAGGTGCACGAAGGCGTTGCGGAACCAGTTGTGCGGGTGATCGGCGGGCAGCGCCAGCATCTTCTGGATGCCGCGCGCGTAGCTGGCCAGCATGCGCTGGCCCTGCGGCGTGTTGACGTTGTAGCGATGGAAGGTGGCAGCGGCAGTCGCGTCGGTGCCGGTGGCGCCCCCGGCGAAGGCAGTCCCCGCTGCCCACGATGCGACCGAGGCACTGGCGGCGGTGGCAAGGAAATCACGGCGTGTGTAGCGCATGGTGGTACTCCCTGGTGATCGATGGAACCGCATGGGTTACGAATCACTGCGCGGACATGCCACTACACAAAGCCATGCCCGACGGGGCATCCAGGCCCCGTGCCAGCACGCGTCAACGGTTGGGAAACCCGCCCCGGCGCGGGATGGCGGGGCAGTAGTAGCACGCCGCACACACCGGGCGCTGCGAAACAAGCCCCCGGTGCGGGCATCAATCTTCGGTTATGGGAGGCACCGCACATATCCATGTGAAACGGCGGTGCCCGGCTGGGCTCAGCCCGTGTCGCGCTGCACCCGTGACCGGTACGCCCCGACGTTGTTGCCGGCAATGCTGGTGGTCTGGGTGCCGGTGATCGTATCTATCTTGCGGTCCGAGCCGGTCACCGGCTTGGCCTCGATGGTGGTTTCACGCTCGAACGCATGCGACTTGTCGGTGTTCCGGTAATACCGGTACAGCGCCCAGTACAACGCCGACGCACCAGCCGGGCCGGCAGCCAGCAACCACAATCCACTGTCATCGCTCATGAGGACGCTACCAGGAAGAGAAGCACGAGGGCTTCGATAATGGTGCCGGTGGTCAGCGCGGCCAGCAGCATCTTCCACTGCTGCACCGGCACGCTGCCCATGGTTTCGCCGGTGCGGCCATTGACCGCGATGTAATGCAGCATGCCGCCGTTCTTTCCGGGCTGGTGATACGAGTACAACCACACCGGCAGGTACATCGAGACCCAGCGCGTGCCGTGCACGTCCAGGCGCTCCTTCTCCCAGCGGACGCCGCGGGTGTAACGGCGCACGGAGTCTTCGACCTCGGCACGGGCGATCGACAACAGCTGGTCTTCCAGCCGCGGGCGCAGCTTTTCGACATCCAGGTTGCGCTTTTCCGACGTAAAACCGGTCAGGAACGAGGCATTCCATTTCAGCGCGTTCTTGGTGTCGAACGGCAGGATGGTATTGATGATGTTGTTGGTGTTGGCCCGGGCGTCCAGGTTGCCCCGCTCGGCGGAGGATTCCAGCGTAAGGTCGTCCACGGTGAAGTCGACATGCCGCTCCACCTGGTAGACGTCGGCATCGTAGTAGGTCTGCTTCTTGTCGCCGGTGCCGCGGGTGTATTCGCGCGTCTTGATTTCGCCGCGGCCTGCAACGCTGGCACTGACATTGCTGTCCACGATCATGTACGGCAGGTACACGCCGACGACGTTCTCGGGCGTGAACTGGTCCTTGAACGCCTTCAGCGCAAACAGGCGGCGCTTGTCCACGAACTGGCGGATTCGCGCGACCGCATCCTCCTTCGAGATGCGGAACGGCAGCACCGCATCGGGTACGGCACCATTGGCGACCTGCTCATTCACCCCGAATACGTGACGGCACCAATGGCAGCGGGCCGTCATCGTGCTTTCGGTATTGATCGTGACCTCGGCACCGCAGCCGGTGCATTTGAAACTCATCAGGCTGGCGGTGTCGGCCTGGATGTCCCGGGCGCCGGAGGCGATGACGGTGCCGCGCAACTGGTCCAGGCCGTCACCCAGCCCGAAGGCTTCCTCGGCGCGGGTGCCGTGCCATTCGTTGCGGCAGAACTGGCAGACCAGGACGTCGGTGCCGAGCTTGAGCCGGACATCGGTGCTGCCGCATTTTGGGCAGCGGTTGAGGCCGTCCTTCAGCTCGGCGGCGCGGGTGTCCAGGGCCACCGGATCCGGCGCCTCGATCTCGTCGCGGATGGGCTGGGGCAGTGTGGCCGGGTCGAGCGGGAAGCTGCCGGGCAGGGGCGGGACGTCCTGCGGCGAACCGGGGCCGGTCACCGGCTGCGTGGGCAGCGGTGGCGGTCCCGACGGCAGGGGCGGCGGAGTGCGGGAGTCGGACATGGTGGTTGGGCGCCTTGCCTGTTACAGGCCCAGCGCCTTGGCCTTCAGGGCGTCATAGTCGTCCTGGGTGATCAGCCCCAGATCCAGCATTTCCTTGGCCTTCTTGAGCTTGGCGACCGGATCGTCGGCGGCCGGTGCCGCCGGGGCAACCGGCTGCTGCAGGCTGCCGGCACCGAACATGCCCGAGGCCATGCCCACGCCCACCAGACCGGCCGCGCCGCCGTTCTCACCGGCGGACTGGATACCCTGTGCAACGCTGGCCTGCAGGTTGGAATTGCCCCGTGCACCGGCCAACGCATCGGCGCGCTGCACGGTCCTGAGCAGTTCGCGGGTGTTGGCGTCGTACTCGATGGAGACGATGGCGGTCTTGACGATGGCCAGGCCACGATCGGACTTCCACTGGTAGGCCTGCTCCACCGCGTCGGACAGGCTCTTGGCGAAGCCCAGCGAATCCTGCTGCAGCTTGGTGATGCGGTTGCCCTTGCCCGGGTCGTTGGTATACAGGCTGAAGGCCGGCGCCAGGGAGCCCACCACTTCGTTGAACAGCTGGCTGGCGGCGGCATTGTCCAGGTCGGTGAAGTCGAACACCTGGCCCGGCTGCAGGTAGCTGGCCGGCACGAAGTTCTTCACGAACAGGATGGGATCGACGATCTTCAGCGTGTACGAGCCGCGGGTGACCGCGCCCACCTGGGTGCCCAGGAAACCGTCGTCCCAGTAGATCTCGGACTGGGTGCCGAAGCGGTTGTCGGGCAGCTCCTTGAGCGAGACGAAGAACGCCGCCTGCTGGGCGCCGGGCTGGCCGCCGAACTTGAAGCGCTCCCAGCTCTGCTTGATCAGCGGGGTGACCACGCCATCGCCGGCGAAGATCGACTGCGAATTCAGGTCATCCGACCGCCATTCATAGCCGCCCGGCTCGGCGACGAAGCCGGTGATGGCTCCGTCCTGGAACAGCAGCAGGCCATAGCCCTCGGGCACCACGATCTTCGACCCGTTGCTGATGATGTTGGACGAGCCGCTGGTGTTGGACCCGCGCCCGGCGTTGGTGCCGCGCGGGACCGCCGCGAACAGCGCTGCCGTGGACGGCAGGCCGGCGGGCACGGTGAAGAAATCCTTCCACTGGTCCGCAAGTACGCCGCCGACTGCACCCTTCACCGCCTGTACCAGACCCATGGCCAACTCCGTGTCGTTCGTGGGCGGGCAGGGTGCCCGCCGTACCTGCCGGACTATATCAGGCACCGGGAAGAGGGCTACAGACGGGGGAAGGGCAGGTGGATGCAGCCATCGCCCGGGTGGGCGGGCGACCGGTCCGCGCCGGGCCGCGGCGGCATGCACGGCATTGCGAAGGTCACGCCGCCGATGCCACGATGGCCCGCCATCAGCAACGCAGGCCGACGCGCCTGCGGCATCGAGGCATCACCGAATGAGCGGCGTGGACATCATCAAGCAGTTCGTCGAAGGCCGGATCTCACCCCGTGCGTTCGAGCAGCACCTCCATGCCGACACAGCGCTGCAGGCGCTGCTGGAGGGCGAGCGGAACCTGCCGGCCTACGTGGCAGAGCCCGATCTGTACCTGTACCTGATCAGCCAGGACTACCAGCGCCTGGAAGGCATCTACAACGTCCAGACCCTGCTTTCCGAGTGGCTGGACAGGCAAGACGCTGCCCATCTCGTAGACAACAGCCACCAACATCGTTTCACGCTGGCCCTGAAGGCCCAGCCGAAATGGGTATCGCTGCCGCCGGTGTACATCGACCGCTTCATGGCCGGGCACGCCGCGCTGGATCCCAAGGCCCTGCAGTCGGCGTTGAAGGAAGCGATCAAGCGCGACTTCCGCTACCTGAAAGCGCCGCCCAAGTGGCTGCAGGCGCCGGAATGGCCGGTGGTCGATGACATGCCGATGGTGTTCGTTGGGCAGCTGGACATGAGCGGCCTGGGCCATGATGTCGGCCAGGCATATCTGTTCTTCGACGCGCAGCGACAGCGGTTCCACACCGTCAGCCAGTGGTGTTGAGCGCTTCATGGATCGCACCGTCCTATCGCGTGATGCCGTCTCTTCGACGGGTGTGCACAGTGCCGGGCGTATAGTCGGCGCACACCTCGCTTTTCCCCATGGCACAGAACGCTCTGCAGTTCATCACCGCAAGGATCGAAGCAATGCCCAAGGGCTCAGACCTCCTGGTCGCCGCACTCGAAAATGAGGGCGTAGACCGCATCTTCGGCGTTCCGGGCGAGGAAAACCTCGATTTCCTGGAATCCCTGCGGAACTCCCGCATCGAACTGGTGCTTACCCGTCACGAACAGGCCGCCGCCTTCATGGCCGCCACCCATGGCCGCCTCACGGGCCGGCCCGGGGTCTGCCTCGCCACCCTGGGGCCCGGCGCACTGAACTTCTCCACCGGTGCGGCGTACGCCCATCTCGGGGCGTGGCCGATGATCCTGATCACCGGCCAGAAGGCGGTGATGAGCGCCCGGCAGGCGCGCTTCCAGATCGTGGACATCGTGGCCTCGATGAAGCCGCTCACGAAAATGACTCGCCAGATTGTCAGCCCCGCGGCCATTCCGGCCCTGGTGCGCGATGCCTTCCGCGTGGCCATGGAGGAGCGTCCGGGCCCGGTGCATCTGGAGCTGCCGGAGGATGTCGCCGGCGAGGAAGTAGACGCGGTGCCGGTGATACCGGTACACCCCCTGGACCGGCCCGTTGCCCCTGACGCAGCGCTCGACCGGGCCGTCACTGCCATCCTTGCCGCCAAGCGCCCCCTGGTGATGATCGGCGCGGCCTGCAGCCGGCCCTCGCTGACCGACGCGCTTTCCTCATTCGTGGCCCGCACGCGCCTGCCATTTTTCAATACCCAGATGGGCAAGGGTGCCGTTACCGGCGGCTCCAACCTGTACATGGGCACCGCTGCGCTGTCCGAAGGCGACTATGTCCACGAGGCCGTTGCGCGCGCGGACCTGATCATTGCCATCGGCCATGACACCATCGAAAAGCCGCCGTTCCTGATGAAAGACAACGGCGGGCCCAAGGTCATCCATGTCGGCTTCCAGTCCGCCACGGTCGAACAGGTCTACCACCCCGATATCGAGGTGATCGGCGACATCGGCGCCAGTGCCACCGCGCTTGCTGAACGGCTGGAGGGCAGGGTGGTCGAAGATGCGGGCACCGGTGAACTGCGTCAAAAGATCCTGTCCCGCCTCAACGACCGCGCCGAGGAAGACCGCTTCCCGGTCACGCCCCAGCGCCTGGTCCATGACGTGCGGCAGGCGATGCCCGAAGACGGCATCGTCTGCCTGGACAACGGCATGTACAAGATCTGGTTTGCCCGCAACTACCGCACGCATGTGGCCAATACGCTACTGCTCGACAACGCGCTGGCCACCATGGGCGCCGGCCTGCCATCGGCCATGATGGCGTCGATGCTGTTTCCGCAGCGCCGCGTGCTGGCCGTCTGCGGCGACGGCGGCTTCATGATGAATTCGCAGGAGATGGAAACCGCCGTCAGGCTGGGCCTGAACCTGGTGGTCATCGTCCTCAACGACAGCGCCTACGGCATGATCCGCTGGAAGCAGGCGGTGGACGGCTTCGAGGATTTCGGCATGCGTTTCGGCAATCCCGATTTCGTGCGCTACGCCGAAGCCTATGGCGCGAAGGGCAGTCGGATCACGGCCGTGGACCAGCTGGTGCCCACGATCGAGGCCGCCCTGGCTGGCGGCGGCGTCCACCTGCTGGATGTGCCCATCGACTACTCCGAAAACACCCGCGTCCTGGTCGACGAACTGCGCAACCGCACGCCCGACGTGGGCTGTGCGTAAGCGGTCGCGTTGATGCCCAACACAAGGAATCCCCGATGTTGACCGTCGTACAAGCCTTCGACCGCGCGCCCATCGCCGACATCCCGTTCGACGATGCGGCGGCACTGGAACGCAAACTGAGCGCCGCGCAGCGGGCATTCAAGAATCGCGACGGCTGGCTGCAGCCGCACCAGCGCATCGCGATCCTGCGCAAGCTGGCCGCACTGATGGAGGCCAAGCGTGACCATCTGGCCCTGCAGATCGCGCGCGAGGGCGGCAAGCCGCTACCCGATGCCATCGTCGAGACCACCCGCGCCATCGATGGCGTCCACAACGCCGCCGATGAGCTGCGCAACTTTGCCGGCCGCGAAATCCCGATGGGCCTTTCAGCCGCGGCGGAGAATCGTTGGGCCTTCACCACCCGCGAGCCGATCGGCATCGTCGCGGCGATCTCGGCATTCAATCACCCGCTGAACCTGATCGTTCACCAGGTTGCGCCGGCCATCGCGGTGGGCTGCCCGGTCATCATCAAGCCGGCGTCCACCACGCCGCTGTCCTGCCTGGAATTCGTGGCGATGGTCCACGAGGCAGGCTTGCCGGAGCCGTGGTGCCAGAGCTTCCTCCCGGATGGCAACGCGTTGGCTGAGGCACTTGTCACCGACCCGCGCGTCGCCTTCCTCAGTTTCATCGGCTCGGCCCGGGTCGGTTGGTCGCTGCATGCCAAGCTGGCACACGGGGCGCGCTCGGCGCTGGAGCATGGTGGCGTCGCGCCGGCCATCGTGGACCGCAGCGCGGACCTGGCCAAGATCATCGAACCCATCGTCAAAGGCGGCTATTACCACGCAGGACAGGTCTGCGTATCCACCCAGCGCATTTTCGTGCACAACGCCATCGCCGACGACTTCACCCAGGCACTGATCGCGCGCGTAGAGAAACTGCGTACCGGCGACCCCACCCTCAAGGATACCGAGGTGGGTCCGCTGATCCAGCCCCGCGAGGCCGACCGGGTGGTCGAATGGATCGAGGAGGCGGTGCAGGGCGGTGCGATCTGTGCAACCGGCGGCAAGCGCCTTTCCGACACGACGCTGCAGCCCACCGTGCTGCTCGATCCTGCCAGCGACGCCCGGGTGACCACGCAGGAGGTCTTCGGCCCGGTGGTGGCGGTGTACCGCTATGGCGAGCTTGACGAGGCTATCGGGCGGGCGAACTCCTTGCCTACCGCATTCCAGGCAAGCGTCTTCGCGCAGGACATCGATATCGCGATGCGCGCGGCCAACCGGCTGGATGCCTCGGCCGTGATGATCAACGATCCTACTGCGTTCCGCACTGACTGGATGCCGTTTGCGGGGCGCAGGGAGTCCGGTTATGGCACTGGGGGTATTCCTTACACGATGCGGGATATGTCGCAGGAGAAGATGATTCTCTTGCGGAGGAGTTGAGCGGGGTGGGCAGGGCCGGGCCCCTGTGCACGTGGGACGGCCATGGGACGATGCGATGGGCGAAGTTTATAGATCGGGTTAGCAGTCTCGACCGTGATGCGTCACATTAATGCGCTCTGCAACGCAAGGTTCTTTCGTCTGCAGTGCCGTTTCGCATGTCACCATTGAGCGCATGCCAGAACCGCATGGAGGCGAATGAGTGGAGCGCGTACAGAGCAAACTGTCCCTTGCCGATGTGGCGGGCTGGGGATCCGCATGCGTGACGTTTGGTCTGATTCAAGGCGCGCTGTATCTTCGCGCGTACTGGACTCAATTCGGCTTGGACCCGTTCCAGTTCGTTGCAGTCGGCGAATTGGCACTGACCGGCCTTACAAGTATCGGCACGGTACTCGCCTTGATGCTGGGTGCCTTGTTGTTTGGAGGCTGGCTGGAGGGAAAGGTCACTGGCGTCAATACGGTGCGCAATCGGCTTGCATGGCTCGCGCCGGCTCTTTTCTTCGCTGGACTGGGCGCAATAATCTGGTGGGCCAGCGCGTGGGTCCTGATGATTGGCGTGGCGTTGACGATTGGGTGTCTGCTTGTGGTGACGCTATCGCCGGTCGTGCCCGGTGCCGTCAAGGATTCACCATGGCTGGTGTACATCGTAACGATGCTGGTCTATGTATCGATCGCGTCAAGCTGGCTGGGAAGCGAACGCGCACGTGCCATCATTGATGGGAATGGCAAACATCTTGCAACCGTGATCATCGAGACCGGCACTCTCAGTGATCTCAATCTGATTGGCCGCCTGGGGGATACGTACGCACTGTGGGATCCTGCGCGGAAAACCACCGTTCTGATACCCGTCGGCGACGTCAAAAAGCTGGAGACAACGCGGAAGCGGTCAGCGCCCACATCCCGATCCAGAGCTTGAGCCAGCGCCAGCCAGAGCCAACGAACCGGGAAATGGACCGATACGGCATTTCGCATAATGTATATTATGTTAAATGCTGGCCGGTACTACTTGGGCCTGCTCAAGCTGGTGCTGGCATCGTTCTTGCCTCTCCGTGGATCCAAGGACAAAGCGAGCATTGATGCATGTGTCAGTACCTAAGCGGCCCCTTCGCAGGCTGGAGCGTTCGCGGCAACTACCTTGTCAGCCCTGACGGCGACCGCATGACCCCTGAGCGCCTTGTCGGACTGGTATGGCGCGACAAAATGGAACTCAGGCTGGCCCACTACGCCTCCAGACGCAAGGCTGAGGCCGGTAAGGCAATAGCTGGTCGCCGCCAGATGGTCAAGGTCGTTGTCGTGGACCTAGGCGACTTCCGGGAACGCCACTTCGGGAAGTCTGCTGGATGAGAGCGCCACCGTAGGGGCGCAGCCCCTACACCCCCGTGTCATTCCTCACGGCAGCGCTGCCAGCCACCGGAAGGTGCGGATACCTGCGCCCAACCATTAGGCAACTTGCGCATTGCTTGGCCGCCGACGCAGGCAAATCCGGACCGCCGTGCGCCATCTGAGCCGAGGCTAGGCAACCGTACTACATCAGCAGATGGCCCCGGCCTGCCCGCACGATGCGCCTCATCCTGAAGCGTACGAGCCTCAAGCCGATCACAGAAAGCCTTCATGCCAGGATGCGGATGCTTAGGCCAACGCTGATCCTCGCAGTTGAACGGGGTTGTGCTGTTTGCCATCGAATTGTGATGCGGCTTCGGAACAGGTGCGAGGGGCTTAGGCTTAGGGCCGGTTGAAGAGTGGATCTGGGCCACTGCAGCCGGTGAGAGCACCAATAGAACGCAAACGACAACGGCTCGGATATCCATGTCCACTCCCAGTTGATGGCCGCGAGGATACCAAACGGCACGCAGGAGGTCTCTCAGCTACCTGCCGACCACACAACTAAGGCCAGAACGGTTAGGTGCCCAACGTAGTAACCGTAAAACGCCCAGCGAGTCCTGGGCACGGGCCACCGCCACTCCCCGGCCTGCATCAGCGGCAGCGCGAGAAGTGCCCAGCCGTTGCCGTTGTAGAGGCACAGCAGCCCCATGGTGATCCAGACCCAAATGGGAAGAACGGCATACATGCGCGCCCGACGCCAGTCCCATGACCCCAGCAGCCAGTGCATGCGTCGGCCATGCTGGCGAAACCAGCCCCAAGCCGCCAGAACGAGCCACACGCCCGGCCACGCGTAATCCACGAACGGCGGCAGCGCCACCGCGCAGACGGCCACCAGCGGCCACAGGCGGCGTTGCACTGCCCATACCGCCGACGCAGCGAGAGCGAATGTGAGCAGGACGTTCAATGGCAGCAGCGAGCCAAACACGAGGTATGCCGGCAGCATGGCGGCAAGCCCCCAAATTGCGAGGCGCTTGACCGACTTCAAGGCATCGGCACCGGGCTGGGCGAGGTTGTAACCCATGACCAGGGCGAAGACGGGGAAGGCCACCCTCCCCGCTTCGGACACCACTGGCACGTACCCAAGACCGAGCGCGGTCAACACGTGATCGCCCGTCATCAACAGCACCGCCAGCCATTTCAGCAACTCACGTCCGCCGCTGGTCATAGCTTGGCCTCCCGAAGGACGGTGACGCCGCCCTTGTAATCGGGCGACTCGGGAAAGCTGCCCAACGGGCGCTGTCCGTGTTCAATCGTCGCGCCCTGCTCGGCCCGGCCACGTGCGGCAATTTCACCCCTCGCCCGATCCATTTGCGTCTGAGCATCAACGTAGCGATCTTGGCGGTGGTCGCGATACGGCTCGTATTGGCCGCGCCGAGCGACGAAGCGACACGTTGCGTCATCAAGATCGTATGACGTGCCCTGCTCAGTGATGCACGTGCAGCTAGGATCGTCATGCGCGCCCTGAGCATTGACACCACCGGCAGAAGACATGCAGAACAGTCGCGGTGCCTCACTGGGCACGCTGATGGCGCTGTCATAGACCGGAGCGCTCCACGGCTGCGAAGGGATGCGCGGAATATGCTCCTTGACGTAATCCTCAATGGTTGTCCTGGGTGTAGGCACACCCACCCCGCCCGCCGTCGCTGACGCTCCGTCGCGCGGTGCGGCCGAGCCTTGTCCAGACGTGATTTCCGGCTTGATGTCATTGCCGCCCATCCGGCCACCCATGCGCCCGAACGCGTAGTACATCAACGCCACGCCCCCAACGAGCAGGATCGGCAGCGCGATGTAGTACCAAGGGATACGGACCTCAGTGGTGTCCAACTCGGTCGACTTGTACGTGCCCATTGGGCGCTTGGGCAGCGTCTTTCGCTTGACAGTCAACGGGATCGCTTTCTCAGCGTTGGCCTCAAATCGGTCGAACTCGCGCAGGTGCACGAACTTCGTGCCGAAGCGACGGCGCACGTGGACATGTCGCTCAATCAGGTCATGCACGAACTGATCGCACTGCTTGTCGGGCGACTGGCTGACGAAGATGAAATCAAGGCCCCGATGCCGGTGCTTGGCAAGCTGCTCGACGTGGTGCGGAACCTTTGCGCCCGGTGCGCGCTTGGGCAGCATTTGGTGCTCATACGCCTCATCGACAAGCGCAACGGCACCATCGGGAAGGAACGCAGGCCAGTCGCGGAACTGCTCCGGCGTCATCTCAAGAACACCCGTCTTCGCGTAGTCGAATTCGCGGATATTGCAGGCGTACACCATGCGCCCCTGATCCTTGAACTCAAGAAGACGCTCAATTGCATGCAGGGTCTTCCCGTGTCCAGGCTGGCCCGTATACCAATAGATCATGACGCGCCTCCGCCGAGCTGGTCGGCCACGGCCTTCGGAACAATGAACACCTTCCACGTCAAACGCACGGTGAGTGCAGAAAGCACCATGGACATGACGGTGCCGACGCCGAGGTAAGAAAGCATCTGCATGGCGGGGCCATCAATGCCGCCCACGTACTGCATGATCGTCTGCTTGAGGTTAGGAAGGATGGCGTTGAAGGTGACAGTGGTAAGGCCAAACGTTGCAAGTACACGTCCAACGATGCCCGCCGCTGCCTCCTTGAAGGACCCGATAAGGTGAATGATCGCCTTTGCGATCCATGTCCAGACCATCATTAGAAACCACCTCCCATCAGGATGCGGAGCGCAAGGTATGCGCCAAAGACGAGGATAAGCGCGCGCATGACTGCGGCGAGCTGGCAGAAATATGGGACGTCTGCGCCGCTGACGGACTTGCCCATAATCACGATAGTTGGCGGCTGAGGGCACGACCCACCACCAAACATGTCACTAGTGTCAAGCATGCTGGAAGAGACGCCGATGCCCCACTTCTTTGCACTCGCAACATCCGCGCTTCCGTTACCGGGGGAAGTAACATCGCCCTGCCCTTCAAGCACATCGGCGACGCCGTTCTTATTTGTATCGGTGGGGCTGGTCGTGCTGGAATCGCCATCCTTTGCAGCAAGCCTCTCAGCGGCACATGCGGAGCGCCACTGCATCAGCAACTGTGAGTACTCCATTGCGTTGCATTCTTTGCCGGTGCACGTCGGTGTGCCTGCCTGACTGCATTGACCGCCCGAAATGTTGACCCGGCGTCGGGTATTGCAATCAATGCGCCATTGAATGCGGGCCTGTCCGCACATGATCGGCGAGCCGCTACACGACGGAGGAGCGTCACACTCATCGCCGCCGGAGAAGCTCTCTTTGACCTTCTCACCGTCAGGCCCCTCGCCCTCCTCCTCACCTTCGTCAGGCTTGCCGTCGCCATCACGGTCTCGCTTGCAGGTTCCATCCTTACCGCGCGCCTCGCCAGCGGCGCACTGATTGTCACCGGGGATGCAGCTGCCAAGCGGGGATCGAATCTGCCCGGCGGGGCACTCTTCTTGCTTCTTCTTGCACGACCCATTGACGAGCGCCATGCCATCGGGGCAAGGCTTCTCATCGGTACACGCATTGCCGACAAGCACTTTTCCCGCAGGGCATTCAGGCTCAACGGGCTGGCAAACGCCTAAACCGGCATTCCACACCATGTTCTTACCCTGGGCAGCGCAATCAGGCTTTTCGTTGCACAGCTTTCCGGTAGGGCTGTACGTACTTGTGTCGTCAGCGTTGTTCCGGAAAACCGATTCACAGCCTGACATGCAACGTACAGATCCAGATGGCGGGAAGAACGGCGTCACCTTTGAGCCCCGTGCAGCGCAAGAGCCATTCATGGCGTAGGTGCGGTATTGACCTTCAATCCATACGGTGCCGTTGAGGTACTCAAAGCGCGAAGTAATCGACGTTGTTGAAGTTGGAAAAGTCTTCTCGCACCGCTGGTTGCGATGCTGAGTTGGTGCCCTACCAGCAATGTATGCACTCAATTCAGACATGCACGCGGAGTAGGCCTGACCCTCATCGCAGCCAGCTTGGGACGTGGCGCATTGTTGTGCCTGGGCGGAGGCGCGCCCTATGCCGCAATATGCAAGGGCGATGGCGACCAAAACGTAAGCCACCCTTCGGACGAGGGCTGATGCGAATGAACGAGCAAGCCAGTTCATCACGTACCCTCGAATGCGAGCCATGCAGCGCCACAGATCGCCACGATCACGAAATACCCCATAACCCCTCCTTTCGCTCAAGAAAAAGGGGGCGAACGTTTCCGCGCGCCCCCTGCCGTTCGTTCGCGTGCCGTTACTTCGCTGCGCGCTTGGTGTAGGCCCACACCACGATGAGGGCGAGCAGGATGGCGCACGCACCGATGACCAGGCCGATGTCAGCCTTGCCACCCGCCATTTCACCGGCGATGGCCGAGCCAGGGGAGCCGGAACCGCTGGCGAGCGCCATGCCGGAGGCCATCAGGCCGGTGACAGCGGTGCCGACCTTCGCGGTGGTGGAGGCGGCAACGCGGCGGGTGGTGTTGATGATGTTCTTCATTGCAGATTTCCTCGTCATTTCAGTAGACCCCGATACGCGCCGCGCGGAATACGAGGCGCGCTTTCAACCCGATTGCCCACATGCTCACGATGGTGAAGGCAACCAAGGTTCCATCAGCCAGACTCAGGGGTGGAAGAATCGGCTGGTGGTATGGCATCCACACCGGCACCAAACACGTGCCGTCCTGCTGGATGTTCTCAGCAGCGCAACCGACGACGTAGAGCGGTGCCGGATCGGACATTGGTTACGCCTGCGCCTTGCCGGGTGCCGGGGAAGGCGTCAGCAGGCGGATGCGGCGACCGAACTCCAAGCCGCCGAATTTGTTGTTTTGCAACGACGTTGCGCACAGGTCGTAGGTGCCGATCTTGTACGGCTGCTGGTCTTCGTCCAGGCCGATGGTGAAAGGCAACGGAAAATCGTTCTCGCGCACCACGGCAGCTTTCTGCTCGCGGAACACGGTTGCGGCTTTGCCTTCGCGCGCGGGGAACGAACGAACGGCGATGTTTTCGCTGATGATCTGAACTTTCATATTGGGATTACCTTCCAAGCGATGGTCCGGCCGAATGCAAATGTCACTCGCCACGGGGACGACCAGAACTCCCCGGTGAGCTTGTCGAAATAACCGCCCTGGCACTTACGGATGTCGGCTTCACCGCCGAGCGCTTCACGTGCCGAGATGGGCGCTTTCCACCACCGCAGTTCGCGGCGGGATTCTTCATTGAGGCCACCGCAACCGTGCGTGCGGAACCCCTTCGGAAACGAAGCGGCCATGAGGCTGCTGAACTTGGATGCGTACTTGGCGAGATACCCGACTGCGTTGCGGGCCTTCTCAAACTTGCTTGAGCCATGAGGCCACCACTTGCGGTGATCGACGCGGCCAAACCACATGCCTTGGGGAACCCAAACTAGAAGGTGGTAGTGCGGTCGTCCGCGCTGGGTGAGTTCCCCGACCCACAGGTAACGGAACACCTGACCCGCGAGCCGTCGGAGCCTAGAGACAGTTCGATTGAAGTGGCCGCGCATGCGCTTAAGTAGCTCGCTAACGTCACGAGGGCCGCTACGGCTTCCGTCTCGGTAGGTGAGCGTGAGCATGTACCACGCGCCACGGCGTGATCCCTTCTTCGCTTCTTGGTCATGGAGTCGTGCACTCGTGATGACGGCCTTACGCAGCCGTTGCGCCCGCAGCTGCAGCGGGTCGATTTCGATGGAAAGACGACCGGTCTTCGACTCGGTGTCACTTGTTTTGTAATGGACAAGCCCAAGGGCCAGCGCTTCGCGCTGGCCCTCCGGGGTCAACGCGAGCGGTGCCGCCGCGAGGTACGACTTGAGAGAAGCGCCGGACGTGCGCTTATGGCGCGCGACGGTTTCTGAGGCTTGCTCAGTGCGGCGCGCAGCAGCCTGCATGAGGCCAATGGAGTCATCGAACGCAACAAGCTCTGCGCGCTGCGCAGGGGCCATGGCGTCGAGCTTGATGCGGGCGTTCTTGCCCGTGCAGCCTGCGCACAGGCCGCCGGGGAAGAAGTAGGACGTGGGGTCGCCGCAGAAGGCGCAGGTTGTGCGGCCCATCAGTCGTTCCTCGCAAGGAGGGCAACGAGCAGCAAGAAAACGATGAAGGCGATGGCGCCGGACAGAAGGGCGACAAGGAATTCGTTCATTCGAACGGACCCCGGCCGTCACCGAACAGCGTCCTGTTGCACCAATGGAATAAGAATGCGCACAGGACACCGGCTGCTGTGAGCGCAATAAAGGAGCCGATGAGGCCCCAAACCCATAGGAACGCGGACAGGAAGTCAGCACCCAATAGCGTGAAAGGCGCAGCGACGAAAGCGACAAAGATGCATGCGAGCAAGACGAGGCCGAGAACTGCGACGGCCCTACGCATGAGGACGATCATGACCAGCCCTCCCCCATGTCCTGCTGATCGAGCATGGACACGGCGTAGTCGCGGTCGGCCAATTCGGCGTAGGAGGCGGCGGCGAGCAGATCACCGCGCTTGGTTGCTTCGATCTCCTTTTCGCGCAGTTCGGCGCATGCCTGGGCGATGAAAGCCGCCTCGCGAGCGGCCTTGGCATCACGCGATAGTTCGCGCTCAACGCTCCAATCGCTGAGTCGAATAATGCCGATGTAGCCGAGCGCGAAGCACGCGCCCACCAATGCCAGTCCAGCGCAGATCCCTGCCATGACGCCCCCTACCCTGCCCCCCCAGCCCCTAGATCCCCGCCAGCGGCCTAGGGGGACCGGCTGGCGGGTGTCCACCTCCGGTGGACAGGGCGCAAAGTACACTGGGGGTGGACATGGTGTCAACGCATGGTGGACAAATGAACTTTGAGCAGATCCTCGCCCTAGCCATTGAGGCGAGCGGAGCAGCGTCAGACAGCGACCTTTCGAGGAAGCTTGGGGTGTCGCGTCAGGCCGTAAGCAACTGGCGCGGGGGAAAGAAATTCCCGGACACCGTGACGTGCGCAACCATCGCAGGTATCACAGGGATACCGCTTGCCCAGGTGCTGGGCGTGGTCGGTGAAGCCCGGGCAATCAGCCGAGAAGAGAAGGCGGTTTGGCGCAAGCTGGCGGCTACCGCGATGGCCGTGATCATCAGCGTCGGAATGGTCGCAACGCCTACTGCCGCAACGGCTTCGCCGGGTTCGGACAAGGCCGGAATGTATATTATGTTAAATAGCCGTACCTGCCACTTCAAGTACTGAGGCTTCCTTGGCACCTGCAGGCCCTCCCGCGGAACACCGGTCGGGCCCAACCCCGTCACTCTCCGCCAACCGGTTCAGGTCTTCCAAAAAAACGTCTCCAAGCCTCGATGCCGTTGTCCAAGCGTCGGTTCGCCATAGAGCCACGCCCGATACACCAATCAGGATGATGCCCCACAAAGAAGACGCAACAGAGGCAGACAGACCTACGTCAGTGGCACCGTCTATCAGTAGAAACAGAATTATTCCTCCTGAGAAAGCTGACACGAAGTAGATCGCCCAGAAAGCCAGATTCCACCTCGCTCGCTTGGTGGCAGTTGCCGCCTTGGCCTTCCAATCAATCTGTTGGGTTTTCTGATTCCACTCAACCAAGCTCCATATGTCGGCAAGATCACCCAGCATCCGACAAATCTCGGCACATGATCGATCACACACCCTTCTGACCAGCGTTGCCGTCAGATAGGCACCAAAAAGCTGGCGCGACAGAACCTCGACACTTAGTGCATCAAGATCCCGCCGATTCTTCCAATGCTGGAGGAACTCGCGTCGGCGGACGAACTGAAGATCTCTTCTTCCCATCAGCCACCGGAAGCCGCCAAGGGCCACGATGGCCACTCCCATGACCATCTTGAGCTGACCTCCAACAAGACCTAGCAAATGCTCCATATTCCCCAGCCACCATCAATGTGTTGTTCCAACAATCACCGACTCGGAGCGGCAGGTCAACAACCGGCCAGGAGCCGGGCAGACCGTTGCCCAGATAG